>OFPF01000002.1_pt1 | contig 84637 bp, 136 predicted proteins | sample 1542561 | NCBI WGS metagenome assembly OFPF01 (sample SAMN05503971, study PRJEB24370) | sediment metagenome | isolation source: lake sediment | place: USA: Lake Hill lake, St. Paul Island, Alaska | collected 2013 | reverse complement strand
CACGCCCGCCCCCGCGCACCCGCCCGCGCAGGCGCGCGAGGCCGAGCCCGACCTCGACCTCGACCCCTATAGGCCCGGTTAGAAAACCTTCAATTTAGGCCCGGTTAGAAAACCCTAGGCCCGGTTAGAAAACCAGCGGTCGAACGAGGGCTGTCGAAGTTTAGTCGCGACTTTATAACCCGCTAACCTTCCTATAAACGAAGCATCACTGAACCTGGTTCAGCAAGAAAGAATCAGAACGAAATCAGTTCCGATTTACGTGGGCGTGTGCGAAGTCTCAGATCCGTTTGGGATCTTCTGCACAGGTGTTCAGTGATCCGCCTGGGATCTTTCTGAGAATGAGAAGCGCCCCAACACCCGGCAACTGCTGAGGAAATTGGTGCGCGATCAACATATGATAAATAGCACTTGATTTCGTATTACATTCGCCATATGCCTGATTGCGTATTACAATGTGTGCCTCTGATTCCGTATTACATTGGGAGGTTTACATGGCACACGGTGGAAAACGCGCAGGAGCTGGACGTAAAGCACGAGTGGCGGGGACCGAGACGGCGGCAACAGCTGTGCGTCTCACGCCGAGTGAGAAGGCGATTGCAGTGCGCAAAGCCAGCAAGCGCAGCATCACAGTGAGCGAGTTCGTTCGACAACTGATCCGCCAGGCGTAAAAGAAACCAACACGAAAAGTGCGAGCGGCACCTAACAGGCTTGAGAGGCCTGGAAGGGACGGCCGTGCCTCACGGAGAGACAATGACAAAGGTTCTTAATCACGGTCACGTTGACCTCGTAGACAGCATGCCGGCTATTCAGCATGAGGAAGATCGCGGCGGCCCATACTATCCGCCTTCGACCGCGTGGGGGCTCGGCGATCAGCGCATTGTAGACGCAGCACGTGTCTCGATTGCCGGGCGTGAAGTGCGCCCAACCAGCGACAACGAGAGGCTTTTGCGCTACCTGCTGACCAACAAGCACACGACGCCATTCGAAACAGTGCGCTTCACGTTCGATGTGAAGCTGCCCATCTTCATCGCTCGGCAGTGGATCCGACATCGCATGGGATCCTTTTCGGAAATGTCAGCCAGATACGGCGTATTGCCAGACGAGTTCTACGCGCCTGAAAGCGACCGCATGCAGATGCAGGCGACAGACAACAAGCAAGGGTCTGGCGAGGTGCTGCCGCTGGAGGATGCGCTCCGCTGTTCAGACCTGATTCAAACACACAGCGACAAGAGCTACGCGCTGTATGAGACGCTGCTCGACCGAGGCCTTGCGCGAGAGCTGGCCCGCATGGTGCTGCCGCTCAACATCTACACACAGTGGATGTGGACGACAGACCTACACAACCTGATGCACTTCCTACGACTGCGCCTGCACCCGCATGCTCAACATGAAATCAGAGTCTACGCAGAGGCTATCGTAGAGCTGATTCGTCCACTGGTGCCCTGCACCGTCAAGATTTTCGAAGAGACACTCAAAGGAGGCAAGCCATGAATATCGGACCCGGCGACATCGATGAGGAAGATCCGAACTTCGATCCCGAACCGCTCGAAGACGATGAGGATGAGGACGAAGAATGAGGCACAGCGCGAGCTTCTCAAGCGAGGAAGTGCTCGGCGTTGAGGCCGTGCTCTCGAAGGTGATCAACAGCACTGACCGTGCGCAACGCCGGGCCACACCGGAGCTGGTGGCTGCGTATCGGAAGTTCCTAACCATGAAGGTCCGAGCACTGGAGGCAGACAATGAAACTGTCGCAAGCGGAAGAGATAGCATTGCTTGAGGCACCCAATGAGGTGGCTTGGGACAAGGTGTGCGATGAGATCAAAGCTGCCCGAGGTGGCAGGTACCCGCCGGACTGGTGGGCACGTGTTGTGAAATCAGGACTGATGAAGCGAGTCACAGATTGGTGGCGCCATGCTTGAAATCTACGTGATCTATCAGAACCCCAACGACTACCCTGGCAAGTTCGTAGTGCGGCGCTGGAGAGGTCTGACACCGGACCCGCACGCTGAAGTGCGAACCACGCTGACTGCGGCACGCGCTGCGGTACCTCCTGGACTTGTGCTTTTGTCTAGGTGTCCAGACGACGATCCGTGCATCGCAGAGACCTGGTTGTGAGCGAAGTAAAGCTGATTCTGTACGTCGCGCTGGGCATTGCGCTCGGTGAAGTCTTCAAGCTCATTTTGGAGGGACTGTTGTGACCAAACGATATTGGACCCGATTCCATTCGCCGGGTGGCGACCCGCGACCTGTGAAGGTGCCGGCGCCGTGCCAGTGGTGGTGTAGCGGCTACGGCGAGAATGACTCCACAATATGCGCAGTGGTGCTCTTACCCTCTGAGAAAACCCCTGACGACGTGTGCCCTTGGGAGGCGCTCAAAGAGTGGTGGCCTGATCTCAAGCCCAGCTTCTGCGCACTCGTTGACGATGACTGGGTGCCTGGCGATCGCTTTCCCCACAAAGAGCCATCTCCTGATGGCTACATCGAAAGGGCGCTGTAATGGCAAAGACATTCTGTAAGAAGTGCAATGCAACCATCAACTACTCCATCACTGATCTGTCCCGCACGCTGACAAAAGAGCTAGACCGCCACACACCTGCATGCGGCACAGTCTACGGCTACCGTGAGGACTACACAGAAGCAGAGCTACTCGAAGCCTCTGCGCTAATCGAGAATTTGCTCAACGCGCCTCTTACTCGCCTTGCAATCCTCATTGATTGGAAGCGCTCCATTGAACGCGCGCGGTTTACAGGCACGATGGCGGGCAAGGTTGAAGTAGCCGACGACTTCGACGCGCCGATGTCCATATCAAGCGACGCTGACGGTGTGCACGCGGCACACTGCTGCACACTGCACGGCTGCAAGTACGGCGATGACGACTGCGCTGTGCTGCTACAGCGCGTGGCTCAGCTGTACCCTTGCGAGGATTGTGAAGCCGCAAAGGAGCGCGAAGCTTTGACAAAGGAGCGCGAAGCTTTGAGAGGTGCCGAGGTCAGGAACTGGCGGCGCAAGAATGTGGAAGCCACGCCAGCGCCCGACCACCACAACGCGCGCAGGCTGGCTTGGCGTGAGTACGCCAAGGAGCAGCACGGCCTGACTGCTCCTGGCAGCGCTGACTGGGCTGACCACATGCTGGATGAAGAAGAAAAGCGCTTTGGAGAAGTGAAATGAAGTCGCATCCCAAGTGCGCGTGCGGCAAAGCTGCCGCCTACTTGTGCTGCTTCCCGCTCGACGGCCCCGACCACCGCATGTGCGAGGAGCCAGTGTGTGTTGCGCACTCTCGAACAGAGCCGGGCGTGCATAGGCATGGAGAGACTGTGATCACCCATCAGGTGCCAGAGGCAGTGAAATGAAAACCATCTTCAAGTACCCGCTAGAACTTGCTGGCGTACAGAGTGTGCGCATGCCAGCCGGCGCAACGATTCTTACTGTTCAGTTGCAGGCTGGCGTACCGTGCGTTTGGGCGATCACAGATAGCGCCCAGCCCAAAGTGAGCCGGCGGCTTCTCTTAGTGGGCACGGGCCATGCGCTGCCAGATGATCACGGGCGATATGTGGGCACGTTTCAGCCCCCACGCGGTCTTGTCTTCCACGTGTTCGACCTAGGAGAAGTTGAATGAGGGTTATATTCAAGAACGACGTACCAAGACTCTATCGGCTCGCTTGCAAGCATTGCGGCTCGCTTCTGGAGGTTTCAAGCACGGAGCTTTCGGACAGCGGGGATCAGCGCGAGCCCGCTAGCAAGTTCACATGTTGCGCATGCGGCAAGTGCAACTACGTGGCAGCATCCGTCCTAACGCGCGACAGATGAAGAAGTGCGCACGCAGACGCCACAAGCAGTCTGAAGACTGGACGTTCGTACGCGCTCTGCTGGTTATCTTAGCAATGACCCTGATTGTCGCGGCGCTTGGCGCAGCACTAGAAAAATGGCTTTTATCGTGACCAGTGACGCTTTGATCGAGTCCACAATCCGCTGGATTCGCCGGATGTACGGGGCCTGGCCTTACGCGCTCGGGCTGCCAGGCGGTTACGCTACAGGGCGCTTCTGTCTGTTTGAGATGCCGCCACCAATATCAGACCTGACTTCAATGGCCCCGCTTCAACCAGCGCGAGAGATTGACGTGCTCATGTTTGACTTCCGCTCCCCTGATCGGCGGTGGGCGTATCGCATGCAGAGCACAAGCGCTTGGCTTCCCGTTGAGCCGACAACCTATGAGCGGCGCTGGCCTTTCTCAGACATGCCTGAGCCCGGTGAGCTGTGGCACGTCAAAGGGCGCCATCAACAATGGATCGTCGTTGATGTCACAAGCTCCCATGTGCTGGTGAAGGGCAACCTGCCGACTGTTCAGCGCGCAGCAAAAATAGACCTGACTGAGTTTCTAAAGGAATGGGAGCGAGCATGATCTACAGAGTATGGGACGAGTTGAACGCCGACGAATCAGAAGCGAAAGAGTTCTGCGAAAGCGAGCCCGTAGACGCAGCACTTGCCTACGCAAAAGCTGACGCAGACGGCCTGTGTGACGGCTTGTATGTGAAGGACGGGCGCGAGCTGCACAACCTCAACGATGGTCAGCCCATCTCAGTGCGTGCACCTGATGGCACACTCTACCGCTTCATGGTTGGGGTCATCGAGTTTGCTCCTGTATTCGACGCACAGGAGGAAAAGTGACGAAGCAGATCTGGCAAAAGACCTACCACGGGTTTGAGGATTTCTTTGATTACTGGCGCGATGTCGGTGAGGCAGTGGACCCCGACTTCAACGCAGTGATGAAGGAAATCCCTGGAGAGTTTCAAGGCAAGATCACAGTCACGATCACGTACGAGCCGGAGGTGGAGCGATGAGCAACGAAAAGCTAGGAGCAGACAAAGCGCCAGAGCTGCTACGCATCATGGATGAGCTGAGCCTGGAGGTCGGTGGCCCCGGCATCGAGGGCGCTCGTGCTGGCGCGTGCGCATGGTGCAGCAAGAAACCTGTAGGCGAGTTCAGAGATGACCTTAGCCGGAGGGAGTATGGAATCAGCGGCTGTTGCCAACAATGCCAGGACAAGATGTTCGCAGAGGATGATTGAGCCGTGGCGCAACTACCAGAAATATGGCGCGATCAGTTCCTAGCAGCCCGCGAAATACCAGGCCTAGGCTTGTGCGCGGTGCAGCGCTTCATCTACACCACCGGCCTGCTCACAAACCTCTCTTTTAATGGCATCTCCTACAACTACGACGCCCGCTACTGCTACCCGAACGCAACCGACGCACTGGTCGACTTACAGGAGTGGGACGGTAAGGGCGATCCGCCTGGCGACTGGATCAAAGAGAAGGTGAGCGAGCGTGTGAAAGGCGGCGATTGAACCATGCCGGCAGTTCGACAACACCAGTGTGAAGCATGCCCCTGGAAGAAAAGCACGATTCCAGAGCGAGACATCCCCAACAACTACTGTGCTGCCAAACACGAGAATCTGAAGCGCACCATTGCAGAAAAGGGCGCCATACGGATTGGTGGCACGCTGAGATTGATGGCTTGCCATGAGACGGCGGACGGGCGTGAGCAAGCATGCACCGGGTGGGTGGCGCACCAACTCGGACGCGGAAACAACATCGCTCTGCGATTTGCTCTACTTGGTCAGCAGCTGGATCTAAAGCTGGAAGGCCCGCAACACACAAGCTTTGAGGCAACTCTGCCCAAGAAACACAGGAAAAAATGACTGACGAGCCGCATCTTTACCCCAAGCCCGAGTACAACCAACAGTTCGCTGAGGCGCCAAGTGAGGCTTACGATCGTGGTGTAGAAGACGGCATTTCGTGGGTTTGCAACGAAGCCAAGCGCAGGTCCAGCCCTGAAGGCTTCAAGATGGCACTCGCTCTTGAACGACACCGACGCTGGCTGGCTGAGGCAAAAGCCAGGATCGCGCAGCTTGAAGCCGAGCTGTGTCAGCACACCTACCGCGACGACATGGGGAGATGAGATGTCACTACGAAACAAGCTGGCGCGTGTGCTGGCCGAGCAGGGCGTGAGCATATTGAGCGATCCAGAGGACGCACAAGCCGTGCTCGACGCTCTGATGACAGCGCTGTCTCCAAATCCGTTGGAGTTCAACCTAGCCTGCGAAGCACTTCGCTGGCACCTGAATACGGGGTGCGGCGTATCGCAGAAAGCGGCGGAAGTCATTCTCAACGCGCTGGGCGAAGCATGAACAAGCTCGAACAACAGGTATGGGCGGCAGCCTTCGCGGCGGAGTTCTCTGTAGCTCGTGCCTTATTTGAAAGAGGCGGCAGAGACGTGAACGACATCGACGGCTTCTCATGCGCTGAGATAGCTGACGTTGCAGTCGAGAGGCTGCGTGCAGCACTAGCCGGGCCTGACCGTGAATACCTACTGCCAATCAAAGAGGAGTGGAAAGATGGACCCTGACAAGGCTCTGGAGAATATGCGTGCGGCGGTTGCCGAGCTTGAGACGCAGCTGCTCAGGCGCAATGATCCCTATGCCGCAATGGCCGATATTGTAGATGCCTGGTTCGCGCTCGACGGTTGGTTGAGCAAGGGCGGGTTTCGCCCAGAAGACTGGAAGCCGTGAGGTGGCAGCGCACAACGTCAACATGGGATGGCGTAGTTTACACAGACTGGGTGAATGACGATTGGTTGTGTGCCGAAGGCTACGATGAACGAGAGCGCAAGCTTGGCCGGCCGTTTGCTTTGTTCTCGGTGGGCAAAGGGCGCAACCTGCTGATCGGGTGTTTCGCAACGCTGCAGGAAGCGCAGCGTGCTGCTGAGGAGTTCTGACAATGCCAACAAGATTGCTTGTGATTGAGTGCGGTGAGAAGACCTGCGCCTCAGCCCCTGACAAGTTCTGCCAGTTCGTGCGTGTGTCGCACTTCGGCACTCGGTGGAGCTGCCACCTATACGAAGAACGTCTGTACTCCAAGGACGATCACGATATTCCAAACGATAACGGCTGGCTGCAGCGTACCACACGTTGTCGCACAGACTTCCACACTTGACTACGTATTACATTGGGTCGTAAGATTTTTTCCACAAAACTGGCTGCCCCCACTAACCAGGCTAGTAACGAGGCGTGATGCGCAAGGCAGACATATTCTACGCAATGGAACTGCTCACGGCGGCGATGTATTTGTGGGAGCTGATAGACAGGCTCAGGAAAGGACTAAAATAAATGCCAGAAATACTGACGAAAAAGCAGGTGCTCGACATCTATCACGCAATCGGCACTCTTCAAGAAGTCGGCTTACGCTTCAACATCTCGCCGGCTCACGTCGGCTGCATCAAACGAGGCATGAGTCACGGGGCTGTCACAGGTGCGCCCATAGCTGAGAGCAAGCGTAAGGTTCTGTCTGCTGAGTTGATCCTCGCCATCAAGCAACACACCGGCACGGTGCGTGCTGCTGCACAGGAGCTGGACGTGGCTGAGAGCACGATCAAAAAATATCGCGGACTGATGCCCAGGAAGGCTTTAGGCCGCCTAACTCGCAACAAAGCAGGCCAGTTCACGCACGAGGCACCATGAGTCTCAAATTCTTGCACGACATGGCAATGCAGGCCTTGATCGACGAGCTTGAAACAGTTGGCGCGGCCTCGTCTGAAGAGACGGCGCTGCTACTCCACACGATCCACCTGCCGCGCAGCGTCGTCACAGAAGAAGGCTACGCCAAGTTTCACTTGTGCCCCGACACCGCTGTGTATCGATTCGCGTTGGGCCTCGGGCCTTCAAATGCCAAGCGACTGGCGGAGTTTCTTCTGACACTGCCGGCGGAAGAACCATGAACGAGGTCACAGAGATCCTGGTGCGTACCAGGAATCCAGACGCACTCGACAAGACGCTGAGCATGCTACCAGGCTGTATGGCGCGCGTCGTAGGTTGCGGGATGCCTGGCGGACCTGAGCAGCGTGATGGCTGCTATGTCGTGCGCGTATTTCACGGAGCGAAGTTTGCGGAGTTTGCCATCCGCAATCAGGGCTACGCGGAGATCGTGTCTGTGGGAGTAATGCCATGAGGCACAGGAACGCGAATGACTGAGCAATACCCGTACCGAGCGTCACTGCAAGCAGCTGCGGCACAGCGAGAGATGGCGCGCACACATCCGCTGTCATTCCGCAAAGCAGACCTGATTCAGGGTGGATTAGATAACTGGGAGCGCAGCTACAAGCTGACGCGAAACCAAGACGAAGCCCTGCGCCTGCTACTGACCTGGCATGCGGATCGCAGCTTGCCCGGCGGCGTCAATGGCGCGGACTATTTCTGCCTGCCCAACATCCAAATCTCCACACTCGGCGCCGCACTTTGGTGTGATTGCGGCTTCCCGCAGGTCGTCATGGGCCACAAGCAGTGCGCCACGCTGCTCTCCTCGCACATCGCTGCTGACGTGATAGCCGAGTTACGCGCCCCATGGCCGGCGTTCCTTATCGAAGTGCCACGCGGCCTGGTCTTCGCTCTCGACGACCTGCGCGCGAGCACGGTCTCTGTGACCGCTGTGCTCGTAACGACACAGCGTTTCGAGACGGTTCGTTGGTCGTACATCGCGTTCACCGAAAGCTCAATCACGCTGTGGCGGCACGGACTTGAAGCGAAGCACTTGCGTGTTGCAGATGAGACCCCCACCTACGACACGACGCCTTACAGCGAAGCCATCACGGACATTGATTGCAGAGCGCAGGAGCTGCTAGGTCGCTTGATTGCTGGCGTGTGCTTGAGCATGTCCGACCCGACCAAGTACGTGGACAAAGGCGCGAGCAGCAAGCCCAAGGCAAAGGGCAATCAGCGGGAATCTAGCGAACCAAAGACCCGCACCTACGTGCTGGAGACCACAACCACAATCGACTGCCGCGAAGCCGTCTCGGGCTATGCGCGCGGGGGCGGGGGCGGCGTACCAAAGGTGCAAATCATGGTCGCCGGTCACTGGCGCCATCAAGCCTACGGCCCTGGGAGCAAACTGCGGAAATTGATTCACATCGACCCGCATTGGCGCAACAGTGCGGATTTGCCAATCTTGGTGAAACCACACCGACTGTGAGCCAAACAATGCCCCTGCCCCTAGAAGGCGCCTGCGTTTTTGTAATGAGACTTCGAGGCCAGTTCGTCAACGTGCTGAGCGTAGTAGGCGCCAAAGGTGTTGGCTTGCCAGGAGGCGCACTCTACCCGCTCGAATCGCCTGAAGCTGCCGCTGCGCGCGAACTGTTTGAGGAAACAGGTCTCACGCTGACTGGCAAGCTGCGTCCGCTCGGCACGGCCACAACGGACAACGGTGTCATCTGTCACGGATTCTGGATTCCTGAAAACGAAACTGCTGGGCAGCTCATTGCTCAATCGCACGAAGGCTACCCACAGTGGCTTTTGCCATCAGAGCTGATTCTGCACCAGAAAGCGCGCTTCCCGAACTACTGCCGGGAGACGCTGCCTAGGGTGATCGCCGCGCACACTGCTGAGCGCGGAGAGACCTCCATCGGCCCGGCGCCTTTCGTTGTCGGGCACAAGGACACCACTGGCAAAGACCCGTGGGACCTACTGCCAATGGGACCGATTCAGCAGTTCGTCAGGGTGCTTGCTTTTGGCGTGAAGAAGTACGGCGCGCACAACTGGATGTACGTCTCAGAACCGCGTGAGAAGTATTACGCCGCCATGCAGAGGCACATTGTGGATTGGCGATCAGGCGTGCGCGCAGACCATGAGACGGGTTTACATCCACTAGCGCATGCCGGATGCTGCCTCGTTTTCCTGCTGTGGTTCGAATTGCGCGACGAAAAACGCCTCCCGCCGCTAACAGAGAAGCAGGAGGCACTGAATGGAAACGCTACACGCAACGGTGACGCGCGAAGCACTAGCTGAGGCATTGGAAAGTCTGGTAGCCAAGGCCGGTGAGACTACAGCCCCGTTTGCGAAACTGAAGATGCAGGTCGCGCTGCTGCGCGCCCTCATCGCTGACTGCCCTAACACGGTGACGCTGACCATTCCCAACGTGTTCGCGCGATGAAGAAGCTCATACCGCTGATGGTCGCCTTCGCGCTCTTTGGCGTACCGTCGAATGCCAAGTGCGTTTGGTGCTCCCAGATTTCCTGCTACGGGCACTGCGCTGGCGACCAGTGCCAGTGTATGCGAGAGCGCTCGCCTGGGCCGGGCACCTGCGTGAGCCTGCAGGCCGTGCCAGCGTTTACGGCACATGGCTACACACCCTGGCGCTAACGGAGGCCTGTATGACGACGATTGAATCACGTCTGAATGATCTGCTTGATGAAAAGGTAGAGGAAATCTCTAGCCTCAACGCTGTCATAGACAGCCTACGAATGCGCATCGATGGCTCCGCCACCGCCTGGTGCATGCCATACGAGGACAAGCGGCCCGACACAAAGGATTACCCGCTGCCTCGACTAGAGATTATCTGGCAGCCGGATGAAAAATACGGCTGGTCCTCATTCCGTACGGAATATCGCCTCGTGATGCACCATCTCGACAGCACCATCCTTATCTACCCACGCTCCTTCACGAAGCACAACAAAGGCAACGCGGAGAGTCCCTTCGAGCAGAGTCACGCCCGGCCTGAGGAGCCGTACTTGCCTGACATGCCGTGGCGCATGGGCTGCGAGGCCGCACACGACGCCCATCACCTCGGATTGCCCCTCTACGCCGTCACACCCAGCGGATATCTGCGCATCGATGGCCACCCAGCCTATGCGCGACAAGCGGCCATTGGGGTAGAGAAGCGGAAGTTGCCGTAAGTGCCTTTCAACTTCGACTGCATGTGTGGCGCATGCCGGCGGCAACAGGCCGCGTACACGCTGATTGGGATGCGCCTTGCTTCAGGATTAGCGCAAGTTGCGTGGTTCATCTGTGCGGGGAGGTTGTAAAATGTGGCTCATTGTCAGCATCACCTGCGCTGCCGTTGTCCTGCTTGAGCTGGCGATTCGGCTCAGCCTCTACATCCTCACGGAGGTCGCAGTCCCGATGATGCGCATCACGTGGGACATTCTCACGAAGCTGTACTTCGTGATTGCCTATCGAAGCCTGCATTGATTTCAAGAAAAACAGGAGTTACGCAAAATGGATAAAGACCTGATATCAGTGATTAGCAGCCTGACAGCGGCGCTGCTCACGGTGCAAAGCAGTTTAGATCATGCCCTGCGCCAGCCGACTGCTCACGAGGGCATGCAGTTTGTTCTGCAGTTGGCCGAAAGCCTGAGGCCCGTGGTTGAGGCTGCGGCGATCAACATCGCCGCCCTGACTGCACCTACTCTAGTGGGTGACTCCGGCTGCTCTCATGGTGCGCCTGAACGTAGCGAAGAACAGACTTGAAGGCGCCGAGATCGCAGGTGTCGTCTGCTGCATCGACCAGCAACGCAGCAAGAAGTAACGCGTCAGCCCGAGTTACAAACGCCTTCGGTGGCTTGAGTATCGCGATCATATTCCCAGTACAGTTCCGACTCACAACGAACTTGTTCACAGGGAGCGGCACAGGCGGAGGCGCTGGTGTCGGGAGCATAGACGGTAGCGCAATCATCGAACGTAGATTCATATGCCCTCTTTCGGCTTAGGGTGTTGCGTGCCCCCTATGCACTGTGCGTACCGGGTAAATTGCGCAACCATTTCACAAACGCGCATATGGCGTTTCGCCTCAGTAGCGCAAATCAGGCTGTGGCGTTTTGGTTTTGATGCTCTAAACAAAGGTGTAAAAATGAAGGCCTGTGAAGCAAGGACTTCGTGGGGCGCTCCACCTTACAGGGACAACTACTAATGATCGCTGGCGAGAGCATTCTGCTGGTCACGCGGCGGCGTCTCGCGTACACGGCATTCACAGCGCAAAAGCTTGCTGAGAACATGCTTGGGCAGCACAAGACTTGGGCGTCGCACAAAGAATCGCATACGCCGTGCATCGTCGAGGACGGCTATCTGCTCAATGACGTGATCATCAGCGCACACGCTGGAGGCGAGGCGCACGTGATTAGAATCGTCACGGAGCGCGGTCGCGCGATCAGCGTGACTCCTACTCACTCAATGCTGACTTCACAAGGGTACCGGAGAGCGTATGAGTTAGCTGAACAGGACACGATGGTTATCGCACCGTGGCCCCGCAAGTTCGGGTATCTCACGCCCGGCGTGGAACGAGACCCAGCCCAACACTGGAACGTCTTTCCACGGAAGACTGCTACCGACAGGATTTTCGCCATCGTAGATGTTGGGTTTGCCCGCGTTTACGACTTTAACCTAGAGTTTCCATTCAACAACTACGCTGCCAACGAATTTGTGGTGTCCAGTGACTGAGATCCCGGTTTTCCTTTCTCATCTTCCTGTGTACGGCGCACTGCCAGTTCCGTTCTTCACTGACATTGACCCGATGACTCAGCGGCCCAACTTCCGCGCACACGACCCGAGAAAGCATGCACGAGCGGTGTACGGCCGGTTGTGCGGCATCTGTGGACGCACGCTCAACTACTGGCTGTCGATCATCGTTGGTCCCACCGAGCTTGCCAAGCGCACCACGTACATGCCGGCGATGCACGAGCAGTGTGCCCTGTACGCCCTTCAAGCATGTCCGTTCCTGGCCGCGCAGCAGCGTGAGGCGGCTATACGCCCCGGTGATCAAGCCGTCCCCACCGCGCAGTTGCTGGCGAAACCAGATCGGATTGCGCTCGCCAAAGCGCGAAACTACCACGTACTTCAGGCGAGTCCTGTTGAGGGGACTGAATACGTGCGCTTCTCAGAGCCATTTCGTGTTGATTGGCTCGTGTACCAGAACGGCAAACTTGAGTGGGAGACGGCCCATGTTGAACCCTGACCCGCCTGAATTAGGGAAAGTCATTTCGATCACCGCAAAGGCCCACAAATGCACAACGCGTGAGCTGCAGGTACGTGGCCGGCAGGCGGTGCACGACATGCTGGTGCGCGTCTTAAACGAGGCGACAGCAGTCGGCCTGCGAACAGCCGGGGATGTGGACTTCTGGGAGCTGACGCCGGAGCAGGCCGAGCACCTAGGCGTCGCACTGATCCAGGTTGCGGCAGAGGTACGTGTCGCTACCAAGGGAGAAAGCGATGGATGAACCGCGCGATGAATATCACCACTATTCCAAAAAACTCGACTGGCTATCGTGGCCGGCTACCGTGCCACGCAACTTTGATGCGAACGGATCGCCGTGCGATGAGCCAGGGCGTGCCCTTCACGCAGTCCTTGGCGTCATGCTTTGCAAACCTGTGGATCATATCCAGATTGATTTGGTGATTGGCTGATGGCGCGTTGGGAAAACACAGAGCTGTGGGACGGGCACGGCAACTACCTCGGGCGCGGCTCACAGCCAGGGCTTGTGCTGGAGCGAGAGGCACACATCTGCCACAAGCCGCGCGCCTGCGGAGCTTTTCGCTGCCCATGCTGCCTGCGACACGTGGCGTGGTGCCGGGGTGCGGCCGAGGGGCCGGAGTGTGGGGAGTGCTGGGACGCGCGAGCCCTGCGCGAAACGCACCCGGTGACCCTCTCCATGCTTCTGTGCGCCGTCCTGCTGGTAATCGTCATCGCGCTAGCACTACCGCCATAGAATCTGAGCATGGAGGACTAACTGATGGCTAGACGCAAGAAACGCAGGAGCCTCAAAATGTCCATTCATATGCAGCAGCTTCGCACACACATCGCACCCGGCCACGCCGTGTGCATCGCCCTGATCCTCGTGTCAGGTGAGCGGTTCGTTGTCGTTGGTGTCGACACGCTGTGCGATGACGAAGACATCCGGGAAGTGGCTCGCACGTCGGCCAAAGCAAACACGTTCATTGTCAGTGGAGGGCGCGCGTAACATGCACTTGAAGATCAAGATCCGGTCACCTAGGCCAACACGCTTCGAACGCAGTGAGGAAGGTATCGCGCTCGCTGACGGCTACGTGTTGTGGCAGCGCATCTGCGCAGCACTAGGGAAGCGCGATCTCAACACGATCAAGCGTGAGCATGGTAAGGACTTCCCCACCAAGCAGTACAAAACCAAGCGCACATACTACAGCATTGACGCTGTGGTGAAGTTCTTCGGCATCGCCGGGCTTGAGGAGGAACTTCGCACGCGACACAAGAGGGAACAGAAACCGTGGTCAGTATTGCAATCGAAAATACCTGGGCAAGAGTAACGAACGCGACTGACGCCGATATCCGCTGGCTCGACGGCATTCTTTGCTACGAGAGCTGGAGCAACAACGGCATTCAGACCTACCGCCTCTACGACAACTTCAACAAGCGCTTCCCTGCTGGCCTCGTGCCCCAAGTGATGAAGCGCGCCGTGCAGGACAAGTTCGAGGGCATCGTCCTTACTGACTCTCGCATCGCCCCATGCAGTGTTGATCCACAAGCGAATCTGAGCTGGTTGCGCGACTATCAGATCGAAGCAATCGATACGCTAGTGCGGCGAACACGCGGCATCCTACATTTACCCACAGGTTCGGGCAAGACGGAAATCGCTGTAGGACTCACTCAAAAGCTGCCTTGCCGTTGGCTCATGCTCGCGCATCGGGCAATGCTGACTGAGAACGTTGCAGATCGCTATAACATGCGCACTGGCGCCAAAGCTGGGCGGATTGCAGATGGCGTGTGGGAAGAAGGGGATGGTGCGCTGGTATGCGCCACCTTCCAAGCCCTAGCTGCTGGAATCAAAAAGGGTAACAAGAGTACATTAGGGCTAATATTAGGCGCTGAAGGCATCATCGTTGACGAATGCTTCCCACCTGGCACGTTAGTAGACGGTAGGCCCATTGAGACGTACAAGCCAGGCGACTACGTGACCAGCTTCGACAAGGCTGGAAACCTGGTCGCTGGGCGTGTGGTCAGGCTCTATCAAAACCCGCTACGCGGCAACCTGGTCCGCATACGCGCTGGCGGCAGTCAGGTTACCGCAACGGAAACGCACAAGTTCTGGACGCAAGCAGGCTGGGTTGAAGCACGCGACCTAACTGCACAGCATTCAATACTCAGGAGCAACCATGCCGCCTCGTATCGACAGGACAGTTCGGTGCAGCGAGTGTGCCAAGACATTTCTGGCCAGCAAGTCGTGTTGGGACGACCTCCGCAGCAAGCGCAAGTTGTCAACGACCTGCAGCAAGGACTGCCGCACAAAGGCACAGTCTCGGCGCTCGACGGCCATTGCCCAGAGGGACGCGCCGATGCATGCAGCGCGCATGCGTGCGAAAAACCCCATGACCGCGCAGGAGAATATCGAGAAGATGCGCCTTTCCCGACAAGAACGCGGGGGTTGGTTTCCGAAAGTGCGCGGCGGCAATGGGAAGGGTCCGACCAAAGCGCAGGCACTATTAGCACAGCGCTTGGGGTGGCCGATCGAAGTGTGTGTCTCACTCGGCCCGCGCGCGAATGGCAGGCCGACGAACTACAAGATCGACATCGCAGATCCGATTCTGATGATTGCAATAGAGGTGGACGGCCAGACACACGCGTCACCGCGCGCGAGACAGATCGACGCCCGCAAAGCCAAAGCACTACATGGGCTAGGGTGGACAGTGTTGAGATTCTGGAACGAGGAAGTGTTGTCAGACCTGGAGGGCTGTGTCCAGAAGGTACTGTCTTCAATCTAAACGTTGAAGATGAACACACATACTTTGCTGAGGGACTTGGCGTCTCAAACTGTCATGTCGCGCCCGCTGACAGCTACCGGCGTATCATCGGCATGGCGCGCAACGCATATTGGAGATGCGGCCTTTCTGGGACCCCGCTGTCCCGTACCGACCATCGCAGTGTGTTCGCAATCGGATCGATAGGACGCGTCGTCTATCGCGTCAAAACAGATGTGCTCATCAGTGCTGGCTTGATCAGCAAGCCCACAATCGTGATGCGTGCATGCACGCAGACCAGCGAAAAAGAAGAGTGGTCAGCTGTGCACCGGGAGCTGATCGTAAACAGTAAGGTTCGCAATCAACTCGTGCTCGACATGGTGAAAGAAGCGCCCAAGCCGTGCATCGTCTTCGTCTCCAGCCTGCGGCACGGCAAAGCACTCACCAAAGCCATCCAGGCGACGGGACTCAAGAGTGAGTTCGTCGATGGCAAGAGTTCGCTCGACGTGCGCAAGCGAGCCGTCAAAAGACTGGAAGACTGTTCAGTGGAAGCTCTAGTAGCCACCACGATCTTCAACGAGGGCATCGACATCCCGGACCTGCGTGCGGTAGTCATTGCGGCCGGAGGGGCGAGCGCCATCCAGACCCTGCAACGCATCGGTCGGGGCATGCGTCGCACCGAGGACAAGGACACGTTCTATGTCTACGACATCGCCGACAAGGGACATCCGTGGACGACGCGACACACGCAGTCTCGCGCGAGCGCCTATCGCTCCGAAGGGCACGAAGTCACGACGATCAAATGACCGTCAAATGAGCACTGAGACGGTGTTCAGTGGCTACTTGAGTAGCCACCACGAAACGCAGCAAAGCACCCTGGGCAAAGAGGGTGCTTTGCAAATGCGGGTACGGGATACGGGGATCGAAACAGCAGCAGCAGAAGGAAGTGCCACGACAGCAGAAGGAGGTGCCACGACAGCAACCTAACCTGAGCGCGGTGGACGCGAATCCGAAGCAACACAATGTCCCTTTTTTACAGGGCAATCGCACAGCCGCGCGCTGAGGCGAGGTGCACCGAAGTGCCTGCAATGAATACGACTGAACAAACAACCCCGCAAGTAAAAACGCCGTGGCAGTACGAGCCGCAAGAACCTGTCTACACCAGCACGCAGCTTCCGAGACCCCACGCCCGTATCGAGTGGCGGGACTTCCGAAAACGACTCGGCGATGCTGCCTGGATCTGGCTTGCCGTCGTGGTGCGCGACGGCAATGTCGACGCCGCGACCCGAGAGAGCTTCATCTGGCGCGTCAGAAAGCTGGGCGGCCCCGAGCTGACCGTACGCCAGATAGAGAAGCAGCTCGCCAAGCTCTACCGGCTGGGGCTCGTCACAAACAGCGACACGAACCCGCACGTGCAACGCAGACGAAACCGCACGACCGAGCAATTCACACGAGGCCGGGTGCAGGAACGCACTGCGCTCGGCGGCGCTATTTTCGCGGACGGGGAAATAGTGGCGGTCGGCCTGCCTCTGACAAAATACCGAGGGGTTATGCAATCACCGAATCACGGCGGAGTGAGAGCCGGCGCAGGCCGACCTAGGAAACAAACCGCCAAACTAGATCTGATTGTAAAGCCGCCGGGGAATACTGAAGCGACTGCCGAGGAGCTGGAACTGGTTCAAAACATAGTAAGATTGGCGGCGAAAAACGCAGCAATTACAGCTAATCAAGTGGTGTCACCAGCAATCAAGTGGTGTCATGATTGCCTCCGGCAGGGTTTTTCTACCCTTGTTTTCCAGGGATCTGAGATCGGCATAGTTCTTGCTCTTAAGATCTTAACAGATCTCTTCTCTTCTCTTGATCAGTCTACAGACTCTAGTGATCGGTCTAGGTTCTTTCGTCTTTTTCCTTTTTCTGACGAAAAAGGAAAAAAGACCACCGCCGGGAAGACCGGCGGTGATTTTCTTAATTTCTTTTTCCCAGAGGGAGAGATCATTTTGCGATCCGACCAGGTAATCAACCAATCCTCGGTGGGAGCAATCAATCCCTCCCCAACAATCCCAGCCCCGGCAAGCTCTCCGCTCGGCGAAAAAGAACAGCTCGCCCCCGCGCCCGCCGAACCTGTAAAAGTTGAGCCTGACTGCATCATGGTTCGGGCAGAGCAAGCGCTGGCCAGGATCAAAGCGCGCGCCAAAGCCGGCCCTCCTGCTGATGGGCGGCTACAACCCGGCGACGAAGGCTGGCGCCCCGTGCTGAGCTTGTGGCCAACCGTCCCGCTGCCCACGGACTGGGACAGGCTCAGCACGGTCGACGCGCTGGCTGCGGCGTACCTCGTGCGGCTGTACACGGCCTACCGGGAGGCCAAGGGAGCGGGTCGCTGGTGGTTCAAGGGCAAGGCGCAGGCGCAGCCCTGGTGGAAACGTGCCCAGGAGACCGCCCACGCCCTGCGAGAAGCCGGGATCTCGCCGGGTGCGTGGGTTGCTTGGGTCGACGGTGCCTTGTGGCCCAGCAAGGGGCCAGCGCCGCACAGCATGGTCCTCTCGCCCACACTCGTGACCAAGCACCAGGCTTGGTGCCGGTCGACTTTCGAGGACTACTTGTTCCGCCCCACGCAAGTTCCGCCCAGCATGCGCGAGTTATGGCAGGAGTGGAAGAAGGCGCAAAAGGAGCACACCGCGAACAACCCAGTGGTCATCGCCCGCTTCCGCCGGCTACAAGAGCAGGCCGAGGTTGAAGCTGTGGCCATGCAAGAGGGCTTGCGGGCACAAGTCCGAGAAGGTCGGTGGGTCTGGTGAGCTACGGATTCAGCCCTGAGTACGAGCAACTCGTCATCGCGCTCTCTTGCACACAACCGTTGTTTTGGTCTCTGACAGGTCGCCACATGTTACCCGCAGGCATGGCACTGCCTGGCGCCAAGCTCTTGCTCAAGCTCATGGCCGATTACTCCAAGGCCAACGGTGACGCCGCGCCGGCAGCCCTCTCAGTGCGTGAACAGTTACTGCATCAGTTTCACGATGGGTTGATCAAGCCGAGCGACCGTGAAGACGCTCAGACCTTGTTGGAGCAGGGATTAGCGCTGATTGAAGACACTGGCATCACTGCCGAAGAAGCGAGCGCAGTTGCAGCCAAGGCGGTGATCAACGAGCACCAACGCATTGCGCTCGAAAAGTCTGTGGATGCTTTCACCAAAGGTGAAGACCTTACTGTCCTGAGCGATCAGCTCGCAATAATCAAACAGATCGGCGTGTCAGCTCAGACAACTACGATTGATTTCGAAGACGCATTAGCCGACATCGCAGGCCGGCGTAAAGTGCGGCGCATCAGCACAGGCATTGACGAGTTAGACCTGCGATTAGGCGGCATTCAAGCTGGGACTGAGACTGTGTTCGTAGGTGGCCCAGGTGCGGGTAAGAGCATGAGTCTTTCGCAAGTGGCGTCTCATTGCATGTTGTCCAGTTTGAACGTGCTGATTGTCACGCTCGAAGTGTCACGTTACACGTGGAACGCTCGCCTGCTTGGGAGCATGTTGACCATCCCAGTGACTCCGATTGAGGATGCCAACCCACAGACATTGCAGCGTGTGCGCGATGAACTGCAGGATCTATTGCCCACGCTCGGCCAATGCGCGATCAGCTACTTCACGCCGCAAGCCACAACGGTGCGCGAAGTCCTCGCATGGGTGCACACGAATGAGCAACGTTGGCGTCAACGCGTGGATGTGTTGATCATTGACTACGCCGACAAGCTTGCGCCAGAAGGCAAGAAAGACACTGGCGGTAGTTACGAGGGAATGCGCGAAGTCTACGAGAAGCTGCGCATCTGGGCTGAACAGAATGGCACGTGGGTGTTCACCGCAGCTCAGGCCAAAGGCAAGGGACAAAGTAACAAAGTGCGTCGCACGGACGTTGACGACGTGGCGGACAGCATGCACAAATCGCGCGTGTGCGATCTCATGATCACGATCGACATGACTGAGACGCAAGGGGCGCGTGAAGTCTCAATGTTCGTGGCCAAGAATCGGCTAGGTCCGAGTCGGTTCATTGTGGGACCATTGCCGGTGGCGTTCGAGGTGGGGCGACTCATTTACTAGCGGGGGCGAGCTTTTGAAAACAAACGAGGCTATTCAGGCGGCAGCTTTGGCTGCACGACCGTCGTCTACAGGTTGGGCGCGCGGCACATGTCCGATGTGCTTAGCAACTACAGGGAAAAAGGATACTAAGCTAAGCTGGTCAATAAACCTAACTAGCGGGTATTGGCAGTGTTTCAAGTGTGAGGCACAAGGCTGGCTTGAGGAGAAAGATCGTCCAGCACAGCTAGAATACGCGCCGTTCACCGGGCCAGCGGTCACTGACTTGCCATCAGAGATGATTCTGCTGGCAGGCACGCAGGGACGGCAAGCGTTGATCCTGGAGCAAGCTCGGCGCTATCTGCTGACGACGCGACAGATCACGTGGGACCAAATTCGGTTTGCTCGACTCGGCGCCTGTGTGAGCGGATTCTACACCGGGCGCATCATCTTCCCGGTTACGCGCCGTGGGCAGCCGCTCGGCTTCGTAGCCAGAGCTTGGGACAAAGCCGATCGCGCCTACGTGAACCCGCGCGGCTTCGACCGAAATGCGTTTTTCAACGGAGACGCGCTCGATGTCGTCTCGAATGATCCGCTTTTCGTTGTTGAGGGCGTGTTTGATGCGCTACGTGTAGGGCCGGATGCTGTGGCTTGTTTGGGCAAACCAACGAATGCCCAACTTGCGCAGCTGAAGCAGGTGCAGCGCCCGGTGGTGTTTGCTCTTGATGGAGACGCGTGGAAAGTGGCTTTGGCGGCAGCGTCGAAACTGGCTCTGATTGGGAGGTGTTCCGTGTACCTGCGGCTGCCCCCTGGTAAAGACCCAGCGACACTTTCTTCAAAATGGATTCACGAAAAAGCTCACGAGCGCCTAACAGGACATGCAGGCGCAGAAAACTGAAAGCGAGCAACGGTCATGGACATCAAGGCATTTCGAGTCGACGGTAATGAACTGGTTGTCACGATTGGCGTAAAGGACGCCGGGGATGCGCTCGGCATTCTTCACACGCTGCGGTTCACGAAGATTGCGGGCATTGAGCCTGAACCCACTGCGGTGCTCAAACCGGCAGTGATGGCTCGCCCCGAGGCGATGCAGGCTGCGGCGGCTGGTGCGCCGGTTCTGGTTGCAGCAGCTCCTGCCCCGGCCTCCGAGCAAGCGGCTCCCGCACCAATCCGTCGCGGACCAGGGCGCCCACGTAAGAATTCGTTGGAGGCCTCCGCTCCCAAGCCCGCGCCTGCTCTCAAGCCCGCTCCTGCTCCTGCAGCAGACCCGGTGGCTCCTGAGCTGATCGCGGCAGCTGCGGGCGATGACGAGGACGAAGCCCTTGGCGTCGATGACGACGGCATTGAAGCTGAGCTTGACGAAGACCTGGAGGAAGAAGACGAAGATGCGGAGGAAGAAGCGCCTCCCGCTCCTGCTCCCGCTCCTGCTCCTGCTCCCGCTCCCGCAGCGGTGCGCGCGCAGCCGAAAGCGGCGCCGGTTGTCGAGGAGACCGTCAAGCCATTGCTCCGCACTGGCGACACGCAGGTTCTGATCGCCAAGCTGGTGGAGTTCACCAAGCTGCGCGACGTGCTCTACACGCTGAAGGATTCCGGGTACACGTCAGCCAACCAGCTGATGGATGTGTGCGAGGAACTTCAGAAAGACGTGCCTGTTCTCAGCAGGATCACGGGGCTGCGCGATCGCGTCCAGCGCGCTGTGCAAGTCCTCGGCATCTAACACCAAAGCGGGTGGCGTATGAGCCGTACAACAATCGCCGTGGCGCATGCGGATGGGTATCTGCATAACGCAAAAGATTTTTCCAACTCATGGGGCAGCGCCGCGTTCGTTTGGACGGCGCTTGCCAGCAAGTACCGAATCGGTGCTGATGAGAATGGGCTTTTTGGCACGCACTACAAGAGCAGCATGCCGTCTTTCGACGCGTGGGATGCCGTTTGGAAGTACCACAATGAGGGCAAGCCGCTGACCCCTTGGGAAGCCAACACGCTGGTCACCACGTACGACAAGATGGTGCTGTTTCGCAAAGACATCCCGGTAGTCGCAGAGAGCTTTCGTCGCTTCGCTGATGCGCATAGCGTGCCTACACAAGTCTGCACGCTAGTTCAGCAAGCGGCCTTTCTCGATGAGGCGTACGCAGCGGGTGCGGTAGCGGTGGCGTGGAATCAAACCTCAGTCAGTGAAGAATGGTACTCCACGTACAATGGTGACGAAGATGACTCTCAGGCGTACAACGTTCTGACTGGCACTACCCACAACACGGCAGATATCTTACCGATCTAATGCGTAACTTACCTCTGTTCAAAGCCGGGGTGCTGGCACCCATTGAGGCCGTCACACCCCGTGAGTGCTCTCCTTCGTGCGAACTGTGCACAAAGATCAAGCCAGTAGGTGCCGTCAGTCATTCACCGCAAGGTGAGCCTGGCGGCATCTTGCTTGTTGGAGACATGCCAACGCAGGTAGAAGCGCGCGCCGGCATGCTCCCGTTTTCTACGCAGGCTGGCACGTGGCTTGTACAAACCATCGCGCGCGCCACGTCGCTTCCAATCGCAGTCGACTACGCGGTTCGGTGCGCACTCGGTGGCGCCAAAGTGGCGGAGGCGACAATCGCACAATGCCGGCCGCACCTGGCGAACACGCTGTCAGAAGTACAGCCCCAGGTGATCTTCGTGTTTGGCCCACACGCTTGTAACGCAGTTTTGGGCCGGGCCTTCAACGCTGCCATCACAACTGACGGGATCGGCTTCACGAGCGAGGGCACGCCCGTCATTGTGTTTCCGAAGGCTGCCGATATCGTCGGCAACCGTTTCCGGCGCAAGGCCTTCGAAGCGAGCCTGGCCTGGGCGCTCGGTCCGCATGAAGCTCCGCCTTGGCACGTGCCGTTTCAAACGATCGAGACTGCCGAGGATGCTGAGCTGGCGTGTGCTGAGCTGGCGGCGGCTGAGTGGTTTGCTTTTGATACTGAAACAGATGGGCTCACGTTCACGGACTATTTTCGGATCAACACACTAGCCGCGTGCAGCAAAGGCTCTCGCACTGCCTGGTTGTGGGATGAGCACGCGCTACTGGACCCTGAGCGAGTAGCGCCGCTGATCCGGCTCATGTGCAATCCGAACGCACGCAAAGTCGCGCACAACCTGAAGTTCGACAATCACGCAGTCAATTTTTTCTTCAGCATTCAGATGACCGGGCAGCACATCTGTACGCTGCTTTGGGCGCGTCTGATCGACTCTGAGTGTGATGGCCGCCTGGAAGTGCTGGCTGAAAAGGTCGGCATGGGCGGGCACAAGGCTGAGGCAAAGAAAGCACTGCTGCAGGCCTGCGCTGTGATTCGTGAAGTGCAAGACGGCTTGCGTGCGCCAGCGAATGCGCGCGAGGAGCAGGCGCTGCAGTACAGCGAGCTGTCAGAGAAGACCTGGGCCTACGGCGTACTCAACAAGGAAATCCGCGACCGATACTGCGCTCGCGACTGTGTGACGACGGTCATGCTTTGCGAACAGCAAGATGCGCGCATCGCGCCTGAGCAGCGCCGGCACTGGGATGTGTTGGTCTCAAAGACCACCGATGCGATCCAGCAAGTTGAGGCGTGGGGACTGCCTGTTGATCAGGCGCACCTAGCCAAGTACGAGACGTGGCTCGGCGGCGAGATGGCTGTGGCTGAATCAGAGTTGAACGAGCTAGCAGGGCGCACGGTCAACCCCGGCAATAACGGCGACGTGCACAAGCTCTTGTTCGATGAACTGAAGATGAAGTCAGTGAAGAACACACCAGGAGGCAAACCCAGTGTCGACAAGGACGCGCTCAAGTTTCTAGCCCAGCACGCAAAGGGTAAGACGGCGCTCGTCATTGAAAAGCTGTTGCTTTGGCGAAAGCTGGCCAAGCAAAAGAGCACCTACGCTACGGGCATGCTGCCGCACGTGCGCGGCGACGGCCGTGTGCACACATCGCTGAACATAGCCGGCGCCAGTTCTGGACGTTTGAGCAGCTCACAGCCGAATTGCTTCACGGGCGACACCGAGGTGCTGACGCCTGATGGTTGGGTCGCCTTCACAGATTTGAAGGCGGGCACGCCTGTCATGCAGTGGGACGACGGGCGGCTGATGTTTGCGCAGCCAACGGCGTACATCCAGACGACAGCGACCACGATGATCGACATTCAAGGGCTGCACACGCACCTGCGTGTCACGCCCGATCATCGCTGTGCCCTGCGTCTTCGCTACGCCGGTAAGTTGCACGTGTTTTCGGCAGCAGACTACCCGACAGAGGAGCAGGATTGGCACCAACTTCACGGCGGCATCTACGCGGGCGGCACCGTGAAGTACCACAGACCGAAGCTCACGTTTCTAGCTGCGTGTATGAATGGCGGCAAGCTAGGCGCAGACGGGCAGCTGCAAATCAGCTCGCGAAAACCATGGAACATTCGCTGGGCCGCGAGCGCTCTCGACGTTCTCGGCCAGTCGTACATGCTCTCGCCAGAGAACGCGCGGTCTGTTGGCGGCACCATCACAGTGTCTGCAGGCCGCATGGTTTCGTGGGCTCTAGCCATCCTGGATGAGCGCATGGCTCCAGGCCCGTGGATGTTCTTGCTGGATGCAGAGTCTCGTAGACACTGCCTGCACGAGATGATGCGCTGGTCCGGCGCCGGCAACACGTTCAGGTCTTCAGACAAAACCAGCGTTGATTTCGTTCAGGCGCTGTGCGCGCTAGCCGATATCAAAACTCGCATGCAGTTTGTAGATCAGCGCGGCACGCAGGCATATTGGCAGGTCGAAGCATTCGCTCACAACTACAGCGCAGCCAACACACTCACCAAGCGAGAAAGCACCGGCACGTTCGACGTGTACTGTCTGAGTGTTCCAAGCTCGTACCTGCTTGTTCGGTACGGCGGCTGTGTCCATGTCACTGCTCAGTGCCAAAATATTCCACGGGCGCGCGGCAATGAGGAAGGGCGCATGGCGCGCAATGTCTTCTGTGCCTCGTCGCCCGATCACACACTGCTGGAACTGGACTTCCGGCAGCTTGAAATCTGTGTTGCGGCTGGCTTGAGCGGCGACCGTAAGATGCAGGCCATTCTTGCAGAAGGCGTCGACTTCCATCTGCGGACTGCAGAGATGATTTCCATGTTGGTTTGGGGAATCTCTCCAGCGCAAGTTGCTAAGATTCACCGCGACGCCGCAAAAACGATAAATTTCGCGGTTTTGTACGGGCAAGGCATTCCGAGACTAGCCCACGCTATGGGCGTCTCACACGCCATGGCTGAGCGCACGCAAAGCGCAATCTTCGATGAGTTCAAGGATCTGATCAGATGGATCCGTGCACGTGTGGCTTGGGCAAAGACTCATGGCGAAACTTGGACTGAATGGGGCGGGTTACCGGCGCGGCGGCGTCCGCTGATCGCTATTGCGGGAGCAGACTTGCAGGCTGCCGGGTCTGCTGAGCGCAGTTCGTACAACACCTCAGTGCAGGGTGGCGCGAGCGACTTCTGTCTCTCTTCTGTTGTAGATTGTGTGGACTGGCTGCGCGGAGACTGCGTGCCAGCCGAGCTTGTGCTTACTGTTCACGATTCTTTGCTGTTCAATGTGCGCAATGATGTGCTAGCTGAGGTGTCTGAGCGTGCAGAGGCGATCATGACCTCGCGTAACTGCAATGGCGTTCAGCTCAGGGTAGACAAATCTAAAGGCCAATCATGGGGCCAACTTGTGGAGGCGTAAGCCGATGCAACTATTAGTGACTGAAGAAAGTGTCGACAAGTACCTCGACGACCACGGCCTACAGTACGGCGCGATTCCGATTCAAGCTGCTTTGCTGCAGCTTGAGGGAACGCTGGGCGGTCACCCTGCTGTCATGTTCGTGGTTGAGCTGAACGGGCAAAAGACGATTGCCAAGCTCACGCTCAACACGCTGATCGCCATCACAGGTGCCCTTCGAGCCAGCGCCGAGTCGCACGGATGGAAGCAGCCGGCATAGTCATGGCGTCCATCAAAGTACGCGTTTCCCTCACGCTCGATATTAATGTGGGCGAGTTTGGTCCCGAGTGGACAGTCGCCAGCCTGAGGAAGGATGCTCAGCGAGCTGTGGATACAGCTCTTGGGCATATCGCGTCGCTTGCACGTCCGAGTGGCATTGAAATTTCATCGCTTGGTTCGCGCGGGATGGTTGTGTATCTCGACGACAGCCCCGAGAGAGGCTAGCACCATGCGCCTCGTTCTAGGCTCTTACGAGGTTGATGCCGCGAACATTGCATCGTGGCGGGTCTTCAATGCTGCGACCTTTATTCGCTTGCGGATACGTTCTGCAATATCTTACAAAATCCCAGGCGATTACAGCGCCGTCCTCAAAGCAGCAAATGTGCGCACCGGGCAGCGCTGGCAGCCGAGGAAAGAATGACCCTGCATATCTATCGCGGAGAAGAAATGATGCAAGAAATCACGAGCCACAAGAGCAACGAGTGCAACAACGCGATCACCATCGTTGCAGACGAGCGTGATGCGCAGTATGGCAACGCGAGTCACGCCTACACCCTTACGTTCATCGACAAGGAAGACCGTGAGGTGCAGATCGGCGTGGACTTTCAGCGCGGCCCAATCAAAGAGGTTGGCGTCAACGGCGTCACAAACGAGGCGCTGATTGCAATCCTGATTGACCGCCTGGAAGGGTTTCAATCAGGGGCATTTGCAAGCGATTACAATCGTGAGGCGCTCGGCCATCTGATGCTCGCACAGCAGTCTCTAATGGCACGCACGAAAGAACGGGTCGCGCGCGGTGTAGAAGGCACGAACGTTGTGTGAGCTGGCGATAGCAGCAATAGCCAGGGCCGCGACAGCTGCGCTGATTCTCTATGGTTTGCTCTACGCGATGCACAAGCTCGGTTGGTGGTGACGCATGACAATGAGCGATGCTGAGTTAGAGGCTAAGCTGAAAGAGCTGATTGCGGAGAAAGAAGTACGTGATGCAGTGAAGCGCGAACAGGCTCACAGCGCTCACATTCTCAGGACGCGGGCGCTTCAGGACATGGTTCGTGAGCACATCGACTACCTGGAACCCAAGCACGAGAAAGGCCGCTACGGGGGCGTGTGCTCAGATATTCATATGGGCGGTGCTCGTAGGACCGCAAAAGATATGAAGGACCGCAACTGCTCGCGCTGCCGGCTACTTGCTTTTGCGCATCAGGACTTGCCTGATAAAGCGCTCTCCGGCAGTTGCTTACCAGGGTTGTTCATCGAAGTGCGTGGTTTGACTGGCGACTATTCGGAGGAGTAAGGCGTGCGCAAACAGCTCACAACTTCTGAGGTGCGTGCCATCTACTCTGCAGAGGGCACGCTCAAAGCTCTCGGGCGGATGTACGGTGTCTCGGATTCGCATATTGGTAGGATCAAGCGAGGCGAAGTGCACAGAAGCATCACGCACGCTGTGCTCAGAACAACGCCGCGTGGGCTGACTGCCGACCAGGTGAGAGAGCTTGTCGAGTACCCAGCTTCTATTCGCGCAGCTGCGCGTGACTTAGGGCTTGCAGCCGGCACCGTTCGGAAGTATCGAAAGCATGCGAAGCAGATCGTCGCTTTCGTGTGAAGAAAAAGCAGCGCAGGGACTAACAGGATATGCAGGACCAAGAAAGCGAGCCGGCCATGGATTTCGACGCAAAGCAGTTTCTGCACGAGGCCGTCAACATTGACGATCTCCTCCTGGATCAGGAGTTCATCAAGCTTCCAGGCCAAATGGCCCACTACTCGGCCCAATACGCTGAATTGGTGCGTGACTATCTCATGGCGAAGTTGAACGTTGAGACGACGCGCTCTCGCGCGCATCTCCGCCTTCGCGCTGAGGCAGAGCTTGGAAACCGCAAGATGACCGTAGCCGATCTCGATGCGCTGGTATCGACGGATCAGGACTACATCTCGGCCGCCATGGATCTGATTGAGGCCGATGTGGCTCGGCAGAAACTGCGCGGCATTGTGGACGCTGTGGCCGCAAAGAAGGACATGCTGCAGTCTCTGGGCGCGAAGCTTCGCGCTGAGATGCAGGGTGACCCAATCGTGCGGAATGATCAGCGCAAATACTGATTCCAATCCGATGGGCTTCGACGCCACCAGAGTGTTGAAGACCGTGGGAGCACAATCGGTGTGGCCCCTGCCGGTGGAAAGAAAAGGGGCTTTAGATGTGTGTCTCATCTGGAGATCTATGGGGAATCGACCCCGTGCCGACGCAGTGGAGTACCATTGAGTTAGGAGTGTTACGCGACCCCCCAAGCGAGCGTTCGTCTCCTAAACAGCCCCTCAGACGGGCAGAGGTGAGGTCGCAGGAGTTAACAGGACCTGTGCAGATGAGACACACAGCTTTTTGCGTGACCAGGTGGCTCGATAACTTCGGGGGGTGCTCGCAGGAGATCCTTGCCTCTGAAGTTCGAAGTGCTGGTTCGAGTCCAGCAACATGCGCCCTGTAGTGCAGTTTGGTATCGCCTTGTTTCAAACTGTTCTGCCAACACCGAGCGCCGGGTGTGCAGTGAACGCGGACGCACTTTTTTGGCTGAGGTTTTGCTCAGCCATGTTTGCAGGCAGGTAAATCAAATGGGATTAGTAAAGTGGGGCTCTTACGATCCGAAGCAGGCAGCGCAAGAACAGGAAGACGCTATTGCGCCAAGCGACTTCATGAAGCTGACCGAGGGTCGAAACGTCGTTCGCATTCTGCCGCCAAAAGCGGGCGAAAACAGCCCGTTCAAGATTGTGCGTCAGCACTTCATCAAGATGCCGGGGGCTGCAAACCCGGTTGTGTTTGTGTGCCCGCGTCATCACGGCGGCGATCGCTGCCCGGCGTGTGAAGAATCGGCACGGTACCGTGCGTCAGGGTTGAAAGTGGACCGCGACAAAGCCTGGGAGCTTTCGCCCAAGCTGCGCGTGTTCATGAACGTGATCGACCGCAAGGACGAGTCTGCAGGACCCAAACTGCTCGGCGTGGGTAAGACCATCTTTGATGAGCTGACGGCGCTGCGGCAAGATGTAGATGCCGGCGGCGACTACACGCACCCCACTGAGGGGTTTGACGTGATCATCGAGCGCACCGGGACCGGCAAGAACGATACAGAATACGCGACCAGGTTGGCGCGCGCTGCGTCTCCGATTTCGAAGGACTCGCGCAATATCGAAGTCTGGTACGAGGCGATGAGCGACCTCAAGCAACAGGCGGTCGTGCGGCCCTACGCGGATCTTGTGGAGGACCTCGGCCTTGATGGCGGGCGCTCAACGTCGGCGGGGCGTAGCCGTCTCCCGCGTGGGCGCACAATCGACACTGAGGCTGAGGTTGTCGACGACGAGGATGACGACCTCCCCATGTAAACGCGGCTCTCGGCCGCCATTCATTCAGGTCGGAATGAAGTTGATTCCGCCTGAAGAAGAATACATGAGCGACATCCACATCGTCGAACGCATATTCGAAGGTGTGGATCGTCGCGGCTTCAGCATGATCAAGACGGTGCTCACGCCGGAGCGCGGTCCGTGCATCACACGAGCATGCACGGCTGTGCGTATGCGTTGGTTGCTGGCAGAAGACTTTGACCCGGAGCTAGACCATGCCGACAACTGGCGAAATCGCTGAGAATGCTATCAACGCAGCCGATGCTGCTGCTGAAAATGCAGCCCATATTGCGATGGCCACAATCAATGATCAGGACATGAAGCCGTTAGACATCATGCTGCTCTGCTTGATTTGTCACGCCCTGATAAACGCAGGGCTCTCAAGCCCTGAATACAGCGCTCTTGAGGCGACGGCGCGTTCCATATTTCACGAATGGGTAGTCATGAACCGCGTCTCTATCAGCAGACGAGACGGCTTCTACACGTTGGTGCCCGTCGACTTCTCAAAATTGCCTGCTGGGGCGGAGCAGTTTTTTGAGCACGAATTCGCGCGAATCACACAAGAGCGCCAGGCCGCAATCGCCAACAAGGACGAGTGTCAATGAGCAAAGAAGAAGCGGAAAAGATGCTCGCCGAGATGGATGCGGCGACAACAACGGTGGTCGATGCTTTCCTGGGGATAGTGAATCGAGCCTCTATGCGACCCCTTCATGTGGGGTTGATCAGTAAGTTGTGCGAAGTTCTGCTTATCTCGACGATGCCGGCCGAGGATGCAGAGGACACGCTGGCGGTTGCAAAGGACGCACTGCGTGATTGGTTCTTACTGAATCGCACCACGATTGCCCGCGAAGGCAGCACCTTTGTGCTTCTGGAGCTGAGTGAGAAGTCCGTGACGCCTGAAACTCTCCTGTTGCTGGAGCAACAGCGCGAGAAGGCTGTGAGGAGAAGGGCGGCTGCCGTCGAGCAGGAGACCGAGCTATGACAGACGTGGCTTGGGCCTATGAAATCAAGGCCGATAGCGCTATGGAAGCTGTAACGCAGCTTCTGGCCAGTTTTCGCAAACACAATCCAGGAGCAACAAAGGTCACGTTTGATTTCGCAGATGGGTCGAAGGTCTCCATCTCAGTCAAAAAACCGAAACGGTAGCAAAAATGTTCTACGCGATCGCCGATCTCCATCTCGCCAATCACCGCATGTTTGGGGGCGTCTATACAGCCGGGTTGAACGACCGAGCCCGCGCGATCGCACGCGTCGTCCGCCAAGCTGCTGACGTGGCCGGCGAGGCTGACAACCTGCTAGTGCTTGGCGACGTGTTTGACAGCGACACGCCATCGCCCGCCCTGATCTCTGCGGCACAGCAGGCCCTAGCAGGGTCGAATGTGCACGTGATCAAAGGCAACCACGACATGTCGAGCACTGATCCTGGACACAACGCCTGCGCACCGCTCGCCGGGCATTGTGTTGTGGAGGAAGCTCCTCACGTGTTGCTGGCGGACAAAGCCGGTGTGACGGCTGGGCTGCTGGTCCCGTTCGCCACCCCGGTTCGGGACGCCATCCTAGCTGCGCTCGCGGTAGCCAAGAAAAGCGCCTCGTGGCGCGCAGCCACGCAGAGGTTGGTATTCGGGCACTGGGGCATCGCATCTCCCGATGATCCTTCGTACCTGCGTGAAGCACACGATGCGATCGACGCGGTTGAGCTGGCTGATATCTGTTTCACGCACGACGTGTGCGGCGTTGCTGCGGGCAACTGGCACAAACGGCGTCAGTTCGGGCACGCGCGCGGGGACAAGTTCGTGAGTCTCCTTCAAGTCGGGACCCTCGCGCCCACCGGCTTCGACAACCCAGGCTGGGAGGGCTACGGCACGGTCGCGTCCTGGAATGCACAGAAGAAAATCTGGCAATACCGGGAGCTGCCGGGGCCGCGCTTCCTGCGGCACATGCCGACGCTTGAGGAGATCAAAAGCCATCCCGGCTGTCAGGTTCACGTGCGCGTTGATGGAACAGCCGAGGAGCAGGCCGCGCTGAAAGAGCAGCTTGATCGACTGCCCCTAGCCGGTCGACAGACGCGCATCGCCAGCGCAGAGAAACTCGCAGCAGCCAAGGCGGCGGCGCATGCGGCAGCGGTTGCCAACACAGTTGAGCTGGCGCTTGTCGGCTACATCGAAAAGATGAAGTTGCCACCTCTCGCGGATCGCGCCGAGGTGCAGAAGCTGGCTCTGCAGTTCCTGGCCGGGGCCGCATGAACAAGCGGCGGCGCGGCCTACCGTCCCGGTGTGCGCGGTGCTTGTACGTGACCGACTCTGTGGGCGAGGAAAAGCCAGAGTATCTGGAATTTACGTGCCTTGTCTGTGGCGGCTTGAAGAAGCGAATCACTTACCAACAGATTCACGCACGTTTGGATGCGTTTCTTGCTGAGCCGGACGAGCCAGAGTGATTGTACCTGGGCGCAACTGGCGCATCGCGCTGCACCCCGATCCATTGTGCGATGAGTGTGCAGACCCGGCAGATGTGATGCTATGGCACCAAGATCCATTACCTTGGCGTCACCTATGTGCTGAGTGTCTTGCTGCCTATCAGAAGAAGCATTCCAAGCGCAAAACTATGACGCGTCCAGTGAGAAGAGAATGAATGTTCTACGGTTACAGTTCAAGAACTTCATGCGGCATGCAGAGTTAGATCTGGTTTTGCCTGAAGACGGCACGATGCTTGTTGTAGGAGCAAACGGGAGCGGAAAAAGCACCCTTGTAGAAGGTGTCGCGTGGGCCGCGTGGAATCGCACCCTTCGTGGATCTAAGCCATGGCGGGAAGGCGAGCCTTGCGAGGTCACGCTCACAACCAAGCTTGTGACGATCTGCCGCAAGCGCTCTGCAGCGGGAACGTATTCACTGCGGTGGGAGTACAACGACCCAGCACTGGCAGAGTCGGTTTTCGACACGAAGACCAAAGGCCAGGCTGCGCTCGACAAGGTGATCGGCCCATTTGACGTGTGGCGCAAAACGCATGTGCTCACGAGCGCGGACGCCGCACAGTTTACTGAGGCCTCAGATACAGCGCGCAAGCTGCTCCTCGAAGAACTGCTTGGGCTCGACAAAATCGATGCTGCGCGCGATCGGGCCAAGCGTGAGGCTGTAGCCACAGAGACGGCGCTTGAACGTTTGACCGGCGCCGTCGCCCAGCGGTCTATAACGAAAAGAAATGCAGCAGCGACGCTCGCCGCACTGCCCGCAATAGCCGTAGATCCAGCACCAACCGTGAATGCGCGGGAGCTGGCAGATATGGTGCGCGCCGCCAAGCTAGGACGGCAACTGCTCAGCGATCGTGAGAAGACAGTCTTTGACGCAGTGAGGACACGACGTAGCTCGCTTCTGGAGCTTGAGCGGCGCTTTGCCAGGCTAGCAGCCAATCAATGCCCGGTTTGCACGCAGCCGATCACCGAGGCTGTGCGCGCGCCGCTTGCGGAGCAGGTCCGCGTGGAGACCGAGGCTGTCACCGAGATGCAAGCCAAGGCGGAAGCTGAGGCCGCGCTGGTGAAGGATGAGTACAACGAAGCCGACGAAGAATACACAACCCTGACCGCACGGGAGAAAACGCTGGCCCAGCAGACTGCGATGCATCGCAAACAAGCCGCCCTGGCAGCGGACATCGATGCGCAGCGGGCCAAACTGCAGGGCATCCTCGCCGGCTGCGAAGCAGAGCTTGAAAGTTCGAAGCAGATGCTTCCCATGCAGCAAAAGCGCATGGCTTGCCTCACAGCTGTGCAGCTTGCGTTTAGTATGAAGGGCTTTCGCGCCCAGCTATTAAACGATGCCATCGTCGGCGTAGAGACATTCGCGAACATGTGGCTGCAGATCATCGATCCTGAGCTGTCCGTGACCCTCTCGCTCGGCGAAAAATACGAAGTGAAGCTGAGCCTACACGGCGCGGGCGGCGGCTTTGGGTACCCGGCGCTCAGCTCAGGAGAACGGCGCCGGATAGACGTAGCCATGGTGCTCGCCCTCGCCGATATGGCTGCTCAAGCCACCGGGACAGGCAGCGGAACGATGTGGCTCGACGAAGTGTTCGATACCCTCGACCCAGCAGGAATCAGCGGGGTTTGTGAGGCGCTGAGCGTGCTCAGCAGCAGTCGCGCTGCCGTGGTGATCACGCACAGTGACGAGCTGAAGAGTCGTGTTGATGCCCGAGTCAGCATAGCCATGAGCAGTCTGTAGGAGAATCAAACCTGATTTGTTGTATGCTTTTGGCTTCTGTGGAGAAGTCATGAAGCGAGAGCCCAAAACCGCTACACGCAAAGTCAAGATTGCCCAGACCTCAAAGAACACAGTGCCAAAGGGCACTGGTCTGAAGGACTATGCCCGTAGACAGACAATCCTGGATGGGCTCCTCGCCGGTAAGGCGCTGTCAGAGATTGCAGCAGAACTAGAGTTGTCGCGCGACGTAGTGTCGCGGCTGGCCAAAACCGAAGACTTCAAGGAGGAACTGGCAGAGCTGATAGCTGAGCGGCGAGACCGACTGTCTTTGGGTCTTGAGCAGCTGGCTGATCAAGCATTGATTGTGCACAAAGAAATCATGGAATCCGCAACTCACAAGCAACGCCTAGCCGCAGCTGAGGGCATTCTTGATCGCCTCAGTGCGACCCAGAAACGATCGACTGTGAAGCAGCAAGTCACCACTACAAGTGACGAGTTTTCCAGTCGCTCGAAAGAGGATCTGCAACACTATGTCGACCACGGCTACTTTCCAGAAGACGCTCCTCCGTAGCATTTTCTTGGTGCTCATTTTCGCAACGCCCAGCGGAGCGGCTCCCGATCCCCTAGAGGATGTCGCTCAAACACAACCGGCTCTGATTCTTGCTCGGGCTCTTGTAGCGGAGGCCGGGTACGCTGCTCGCGACGACCACCCGGCTATCTTGCACGTGCTTCGTCGGCGTGGCTGGCGCAAAGATGCAGTCGGAGACGCGCTGGTAGCGCTGCAGTATTGCTCCGTGTTCCACGACGCAGTGAAGACTTCACAGTCTGAGATCTTGCGACACGCGACCTGGGCGTACCTCAAAAACGCCGCGCCGGCTGTTACTCGCCTCGCGGAGCAATGGACTGCGGGCGCGTCTATCAACGATCCGTGCCGTGGGGATGCGCTACATTGGGGCAGCCCCGCAGATGTAGAGCGCAAGGCCATCGCTGGAAATGCTGTGGTGCCCTGCGGGAAAACCGCCAATGTTTTTCTGAAGGCCTGGCGCTGAAAACCACGCCTGTCAGCTAACAGAGCAGGAACCAGGGAGCGAACATGAGTGCGACAGGCAGAGGCACGGAACGCCGCGAGGCTGATTTTTACAGCACCCCGTCATGGGCTGTGCGCCGGCTGTTGGAAGTTCCGATCGTGTCGCGTCTGCTGGCGCGCAGGTCGGGCGGGACGCCGGGCCTTGTGCTCGATCCATGCGCAGGGGACGGCTCGCTCATTCGCGCAGCTCGGCCCTTGCTGCCGAACTACGCCTTTAGCGCCATCGAGCTGCGCGAGGAGATGGGCCGGCCTCTCAGCCATGTGATGCAGCCGAGCGAATCGATTGCCATCACCAACTACCTGGAGGCCGATACTGAGGCTGATTTCATCCTTACGAACCCGCCGTATTCCCTGGCGCAAGAGTTCATCGTGAAAGCTCGCCACGATGCGTCTTGCGTCTTCATGCTGCTGCGCCTGAACTTTCTTGCTTCGAAAACCAGGCACCAGTTCTGGAAGGAGCACATGCCTTGGGGCATCTTCGTGTTGCCGAACAGGCCTAGCTTCGATGACCGCAAACCAGGGAAGACCGACGCCACGGAATACTGCTGGATGGGTTTCAATGGTGCGTCAGACATAACGCCAGTATGCTCCGAGCTGCACATTCTCGGGCTCACCGACAATGAGGAGCGTTCGCTTGGTTGATTTCGTACTGCGACAGCGGCTCATTGACCAACTTGCAGACAACCCGGCAACTCTTGACGAGCTGCACTCTGCGTTGGGGCCGGCCGAGTTGCGCGCGGAACTTTCCGATCTGATTGTGGTCGGCATTGTGCTCGCCACAGATGTCGCCGGCACTTCGTACTACGAGGTGCCCTACTACTGCGAGCATTGGCTGCCTGGCGTGCACTGATGGCACTTGATCGCACACAGCTTGGCAAACGCAGTCGTGGCAAGGGCGCCAGTTGGGAGCGGGCTCTCGCCAATATTCTCAAAGCTATCTGGCCGGATGCCAAGCGAGGGATCGGACAATCACGTTGGGGCGGCGAAGTCCCCGACGTGGATGGGACGCCGTATTGGGTTGAGGCGAAGGTCGGCATTCAGCCGAACATGCGCGGTGCGATGCGCCAAGCTGAGGAAGCCTCTGATGGACGACCATGTATCGCTATCGTGAAGGACAACTCTCCGAACAGTAAGCCTGCGGATGTGTGGGTCGTCATGCGCTTTGACACGTTCACGCAGATTGTCTTGGCCGAGTCTTCCGATCTTGGTGGCCTCGATCCGTAGAGCAGTGCTACGAACGTTCTCCGTAGAAGCATGCGCATCTACTCGCTACTGTCATTCGGAATGCACGTCGGCCGCACGCTTGACGAGGTGCCGTCCGAGTATCTGCGCTGGCTATACAATCAGTATTGGCTTGAGAAGACCCCCCGTTTGCGCAAGCTAAAAGCAGAGATCCACCGCTGTCTCGTTGAGGTTCACAACTTTCCGCCGGATTGGGAGAGCGGCAATTACGATGAAGATGACGAGTACATTCGTTGGGATCGCAAATACGACTGAGGGAGGACAGCCATGACAAGCGGTGAGCGCATGATTTGGGCTGCGGCCTACACGCTGGAAATCGCACGGATCCGCGAAGCGGATCGAGAGTTTGGCAAAGAAGACGAAAATGCCGTGTCGCGCGCTGCTGAGCACGCTTGCGATTGTGTGGAGAATTTACGAACCGCCAGGCCAACTCTGGCGGCCGGTTATGCGGACACCAGCACATTGGAAATGGCGCTGGAGATGCTAGGCAAAGAGAGCTGATTCGCCTTGAAATGCGCTACAAGATCATCGCCCCTATCATGCTCTTGTTTCCCTACGGCACTGCAGCGCATACCGAGGGGTTTCTGGAAATTGTCGGAGATTCAGTGTGGCTCTTGAGGCCGCTAGTCACAGCCGGCTGCTACGCACGCGAAAAGACCAGTTCGACTGTAAGCGATGTCCTGGTTTGGCTGACACGCGGTAGCCTCGCGGAGGATTGGTGAGGCCATGGACGAACATCTCTACAAAGTGACGAATCTGACTAGCGAAAAGCTTACTTTGTTGTTGCGCAGCTACAAGAATGTGCGCATGACCAGCGATCATACTTTCTGTTTTGTGAACATGCCGGCGGCACAGGAAGCAACACTGGCTACTTGGTGTCGCGAACATGAGGTTGGTCTTTTTTCTCGCTACGCCGGATGGCGTCAGCTGGTGCCGTAACTGGCAGAATGGATTGTGAATGGCTCGCTTTACATGGAACAGTGCGCGGAGAAAGATTCAAGAACACGAGCACCTGACCGCAGGTTTGCGCGCAAAGGCAGATGCTCTTGCGGAGAATATGGAGCAGGACGGGGTGGCACCTCCGACCGTGGACTTCGTATTAGGTGCTGTGGTACTTGTCTGGACCAAAGGCACCAACAACGTAAGAGTCGCGGTGCATCCCAAGGGACCGCCCGAGCTGAACGTGCTTTACCGCAACAATGATTTTCAGCTGGTAGCTGATATCGCGAACGTTCTCGCCTGCAACTGATCATGAACGACACGCCGCGCGCCCCCACGTTCGAACTGTACGTGTTCCAAGATCGGCACGACCGATTCTGGGCGCGAGTGTCAATCAGCAACGCCCCAACACAGCTTATATTGCTGTCTGTGAGTGACATGCTGACTTTAGGCAACCTTGTTGATCGGTACATAGTGAGCGCCCATGAGTAGCTTTGGCCTAGTTGCGTGTAACCTAGCTGGTTGGCACATCTACAAAAGAGCCTTCGAGGTTGCTGCCGGGATTGCGCCCAACTCAGAAACGCTGGCTACTTTTGATGGCACGTATCTAAAGCCTGAGCCTGACAACCCAGTGGATCCGAACGCTATTTTGTTCATGCTCCGTGGGGTCAAGCTCGGCTACGTACCCGCCAAACTCGCGCCGCTTGTAAAGACGTTGCTCGACAACGGCTACGTCCTGACACCTCGCTGCGTGGATGTCACACAGACTGGTTTCGTGTACTTCGAACTTTGGATGAAGAGTTACGCTCCATGAGCGACAAGCTGAATCCGCTGCAGAAGGCTCGTCAGAAGCAGCAAGCAATGCGCGACGCCGGCATTGCCGTTGTTGTACTCACGCCGCTTGAGAAACACTTTCGGGCGCCGACCTCGCTACGCCTTGCCATCAATGCCAAGTGTTACGACTGCGTGGGGCAAGACGGCGACGCAAACTGGCGACGCCAAGTCGGTACCTGCGTTGTTGTGAAATGCCCCCTGCATTCATTACGGCCGTTTCAGCCCAAGGCAGGAACAGACGAAGAAGACACCAGTGGAGATGTTGATCATGAGTGACTCGCAGCAGGCCGAAAGAATCGAGTTTCTTTCCGTGACAAATCGCGCGCTCAACGAGACAAACCGCGTGCTCTCCTCTGAGATGGCGCACCTTCGCCGGCAGTTCAACGCCATGGCTGCACGCTACGCCACAGACATGGCGTCATGGGACGACGCGCTACGCGCAACCGAGACTGTTGAGACGTGTGCCCCATGAACGCTGAGCGCTGGAGGAAGTTATCTCTCCCGCAACGGCAGTTGCTGTGGACGGCAGCGGAGCGCGCGCACTACGTCGTCGATTACTACCTCCCGCGCCGGAGGCTGCTTGCGCTCGGACTGATCGAGGCGCAGAACAACTATGTCAGCCCAACACCCCTCGGTTGGGTGACGCTTCAGCCAGCCTGGCCTTTACCGCCAGGCTGGTCGTTTCGCGCAAGTAAGACAGATGGGGTTTGTTGTGTTGAATTGTCGCACGAAGACGGGCGGCACCTAGAGCGACACGGTGAAAACTTCCGTAAGGCTCTGGAGTCACTCAGGTTTGCGCTAGAGGCCCAATGAGAACCAGTTCAGTTCGTTTCGCTCCCCATGTTACGATTCGACGCATGCCAACACAGCCTCAGGTCTTGAGCGATCTCGACTTTCTGCTGTCCGCGTTCCGCCCCAAAGTCGATCTGATGATCGCTGCCATGACGGCTAGAGGCTTCAAGCTTCGGGTTTTCGAAACTCGGCGCTCACGCCAGCGCGCGCACTACCTCGCCTCCATCGGCAAGAGCAAGAACGGGGCGCTCTCCATGCACTGCCTGGATGCCGCGCTCGACTGCGTAGACGCCGAAAAGCTGTGGGACAATCCAGCCTTCTTTCGCGCACTCGGCGAGGAAGCGCAGAAACTAAAGCTGACGTGGGGCGGAGACTGGGACGGCAATCCGCTGACCAAAGAGTCATTCGTAGACTCTCCACACGTTCAGGCAATCCCGGTGCATCTTCAGAACAGATTCCGCGCACTGCGAACCGCTGAGGAGCGAAACCTGTTCATTCAGCGCTACTACGCCTAGCCGGAGATTGCCCAGCCTAGACTGAGCAGGGCGATAGCGGATAGCAGGCCTCCGCCAAACCAGAGCACCTTGGAGTTGTACCAAGCGTCGCGCGACGCTTCTGCGGCCTCGGCACGTCCCTCGGCTGCGCGTTTCTGAGCAACGGCGTCGAGAATTGCATCCTCGAATCCGTGCGTCTCGGCTATTGCCAGGCCCTCGCTTTCCTTGCAGAGCGCGAGGCGGGTTTCGACGAGCTTGGCCTTCTCTTCAAGGGCAGCCACCAGCGTCGCGATGTCGGTGGCTGCCTTGTGTTCTTCGACCAGCTTCGAGGCGAGTGACAGCTCAAACCAGATACCGCGCTCGCCGGGTATCGTTGAGCAATCGACCGTGCCATCGCATTCGAGCCAGCCGCCGTCACGGCCGTGGTGTAGGAGATAGCTGGGGGGATCAGGTAAATCCTGAGCATGAGCACTTGTTGCCAGCAGTAATACCAGCAAGCCACTACAACCGAGCCTCCCGCAGCGCGCGCCGGATTTCGTCATCCTTCATCTCCTCCCAAGGCTTGCCTGCGTGAAGCTCAGCGATCCGCTTCTTCGTGTCCGTGATCTGGGCGCTGATTTTGAAAACTGCGTTGGCTGCGTTGGCGTCCAGGGGCTTTAGCGCGAGACGCTGCGCAGTGAGCACCTTCACTTTGGCCTTGGCGCGTTCAACTTCAAGCGCCGCAGAGATGCTGTTGATCTGATTGGTCTTTCGGCGGTACAGCGCCGCGCCGGTCCATGCCCCGAGTGCCAGAAGACTCAGCCACACCGCGTTGGCTCTGAGCCAACTAAACGCAACGCGGAAAATGGTAAATGCGGCGTTCATACATTGGCGGGCGGAGTGCTTGCCCCCGGCAGTGGAATACTCTTTTGCTTGGCACGCAAGTAGATCCAACCCGCTAGCCCGCCAACCCCGGCGCCGCCGAAGTAGAGAATGATCAGGCCCCTGCTCCAGCGCGCGCCCTCGGGGTCGGGCATCACGCATCCGATGAGCAGCCCTACAATCACCGGATGGATGGGAAGCGTTTCGCGCATCCAGAACCAGAAGTCTTTCACTGGTGTGCGGTACGCGCGCTCCCGTGTAAATACGCGATCTGCAACGAGTCCGCATGGCGCGAGCACAGCTGCCACGATGAAAAAAGGCCAGTGGGCGAGCACAAAATCAAGACTCAGCTCCATTCAGCGCTCCTCACGGCTTCAACTTCGGCTTTTTAGGGAAAGGCGGCGGAGCCAGCGACATCGTATCGTGGCCAGAGCGGATTTGATGTCGCAGATCACGCAGCTCAGCGGCCAATGCTGCGTTCCGCTGTTTGAGCGCCGTGTTCTCTACGGCCATCGCGTCCACCCGGAGCGAGAGTGCTTGACGATCCAAGCGTGACTGATTCAGCTCCCAGCTCAGCTCAACAGTTTGCTTGCGCCAGTTGAAGCCATCTTGCTCAAGTTCGTCTCCTCGCTGACGCTCTTGCCGCAGCTCAGCCTCAACTGCGGTGATGCGCGCCAGCATCTGGGCCTGCCACTCAACAGATACATCAATCTGCTTCAGCTCACGCGCGGCTCTGATACGCGTGCGCGCAACCACCGCGCTGATCGCTGCCGTCGCAACTCCAACGAACGCGGTGACGGCTTGCACAACTTCGGGTAGGTGGTCCATTGGTCGCCCCCGTCGTTGGCCCTGTCTTCCTCAGGGCAGCAGCAACCCCGGCTCCAGAATGAACGGGCTGATCGGCACCACCGGGTCTCGGCTGCCTTGGAATAGGAGCCACACGTCATAGACGTAGCGGCCCGGTGCGAGGTACTTGGTGGCTGTGGCTGAGATCGAGAAGTCCGCGCGATTCGCGCCATCCACAGGAACGAGCGCTCCCACAATGGACATGTCCGGCGTGTCCTGACTCGCTCTGCGCTTGATGGTCATCCACACTGCGGCCGACACATCGTCAGCAAGCCGGACGGGCGTGCCGGCGGTGTTCATCAGCGTGAGACGCACTTTGAGCGTCGAGCCCTGCGTCATGCGCAGCTCAATACGCGCGTTCTCAGGCACGTCGGACAGCGCGTTGGGCGCAGCCCCGTCCTCAAGTACGCCGATGAGATCCCGAACAGCCATCCAGTTCAGTCTATCAGTGCTCCAGGATTCAGCGCTAGCTGCGCGTCCTGTAGTCCACACATCTGTACGGTAGCGGTGTGCGGCGAGTCGAAATCCCAGGTTCCAATCGGCAGCTCGTGCACTGGGCGTATCACTCTTGCGACGATCAGTCTCTTATCAGTGCTCGCCGGATTTGTGAGTGCAAGCTGATTGAAGACCTCAACGAGCTTGAGATCTTTGTCCATCACTTCGTCCATCATGAGATCGAGCGACCGGGCCATGACGTGCAGAGCGCCGGCTTTGTGCAGCCGGGCCGGACTTGGGTCCTTGGGACTCGTCATGACCACATCGATGTGCGTGGCCCCCGCGTCGATCGCAGCAGCGATGGGCGTGTAGACGCGCACACCGCCATCTACAAACAGCTGCCCATGGATGTTGACTGGGAAGAAAAATCCAGGGAAGGCGCACGACGCCAGCACTGCATCGTGAATGAACTCGCACTGTTCGCTGAACGTGGCGTACTCGCCTCCGTCCAGGCTCACCGCTCCAATTCGCAGTTTCCGCCCTGATGTGTGGATCGCTTCAGCACTGAATTCGCGCCGGACGAGCTTGTGCAGAGGTGTTGCGTCGTAAAGGCTGCTCCGCCAGAGCCCGGCAATGCGGCCGAGTGGCCACCATGGCTTCGCCACGTCTGCGAAGCGCATGTTTTTCGTGAGAGTCTCCAAACAGCTGGAGGCCTCATCAGAGAAGCCCTGCGGAAACTGCGCCAGATAAGCCGCAACCAGCGCACCAGCCGATACCCCAGCAAACAGGTCGTACTCGGGCTCAGTCTTGAGCAGTGCGAGAGCCGCGCCTACATGGTAGTGGATTTTCGCACCACCACCGCTAAACACCAAGGCGCGCATGCACCATAGCGTCCTACTCTCAGCAGCCGCTGTCTATACTTGGCTGCATGGAGGGGGACGGTTGGATTAGCGCTGACCAGCTGTTCCGCATGCACGCGCTGTACATCAGGACGTTCCTACGCCGGCTTGGTCTCTCCGACTTGTGGCTAGACGACGCCGTGCAAGACGTGTTCATGGTGGCCTACGCGCTCGGCGGATATCGGCCTGGACCAGCCACATCAAAATCCTGGCTGGGCAGCATTGCGGTGCGCGTCGCCGCCAACGCGCGTCGCAAACAGCGACGCTACGCCGCTGTTGTCATTCCGATTGGCGATGCGCCGACGCGCGTTTTACGCACGCTTGCTGATGGTCAGCAAGCCCCCGATGTCTATCGGGTACTAGCGGCGCTTGAGGGTGTGGATCGCGACGTGCTCTCCAGGTTCTATTTGCAAGGGCAGGACTGTCCGACGATCGCATCAGCTCTTGAGGTGCCGGTGGGCACCGTTTACCGCAGGCTGCATGATGCGCGTAAGCATTTCGCTGCGCTGCTCAGTTGAAGAATTCAATGACCGGCGCGATGTCTTGGGTAAGCAAGTACCAGAGCAGCAGCGGCAAACCCAGGCCTAACAAAAGACAGCCGACTACATCGATGATCGCCTGAGACAGCTTTCGCACACTCATGGGCACTCACACCGTCGTCCAGTAGCGAGACACGAGCACACGCCACACGGCTTCGAGCGTGTGACCGCCGCCCTCGTTGTGCAGAGTGCATTTGAACCGCCAGCCTGGGAGGCACAGCGACACGTTGATGTTTTGCGGCTCGTAGAACGTCTCGCCCGCCCCTAGCAGCCGCTCTTTATGCACGAACTGATCGAGCGGGATGTCTGCGGGGATCAGATGGTACTTCGATGCGCCAGGCGCGCCCGCTGTGAGGGTCCCCCGCCCTTTCAGGTCTGCAGGCAATGCATAATCCCAGTAGCCTGAGAACGGTGCGAAGTCAGAAGTGGGCACAGGGATCGCGGTTTCCAAGTCCACATCGTAGGCGCCGTCCCCTGCTGCGGGAATCAGGATGCCCGACTCATGCAGGTTGCAGTTGCCGGTGTTGCCGCCCGCGCTCGCTGTGATTGCCGTGGCAGGTGCGTAGATCACGAAGGTCACGTGATCGCCCATCTGAGCGCCTTGAAACTTCAGCGAACCGCCTGCAATCCAAACCGGGTCACGGTACTCCCAAGTGACCGGCGTATCGCCCGCTGTGGCGCGCGTTACCTCAAAGGCTTGGCCTCCGCCCACGGCCTGAGGGTCTGACGCAACGTCATCGCCTTCGCCGTGCCAGTAGTGCCACTGGCCTGAGCCGAGCGTGACAGGCTGCGTGATGAGGCGGCCGTCGTAGTTCTTTTGCTCGATCGCCTTGTTGAATTCGTCGGCAGTGACCTTCGCGTCATAAGCCTCGATGTCCGCGTCGTTCTGCGCCTGCGAGTAGTGTGTTTCGATCGCGTAGGGCACTTCTCCGCGCCACATGAAGCATTGGTGTAGCTCGTTGCCGTCCGCGAACCAAGCGCGGATGATTCCGCCTGCCTCTTCGGACTGCGCACTGCCACGCCGCGTTGCTAGCGCAGTCAGCCACTCACCCCACTTGTACTCTCGAATGATCACGATTTATCCTCACGCATCGTAAAGATCGAAGCTGCCTACGTAGGTGATGCTCGCCGCAGAGAAACTCTGCACGTATTGCGTGATGCGAGCGGGACCTGCCACTTTGATCACTGATCCGTAGTTACGAGTGAGCGCGTTTGACGCACCGCCGATGAGCAAGAAGTCTGAAATGACCACTTCAGCCGCGTTTGAAGAGATTGGCAGCGACTTCAGAAAAGCCTTACTCTGACCACCGGAAACAGTGGACGTGTTGCCGTGGTTCATGCTGGTGACGCTGCACGTCTTGCCGCTCTGAACATAGTGATGCGACCAGAAGGTCGTGTTATCCGTGGCCGCAATCGTGCCGACAACAGTGCCCGTTTTGTTGGCGCCCGCGTACAGCGAGATGATGCCGACGTTACTGCTCGTCGATCCAGCAGTCAGCACTTTGATGCTTTCGATGAAGCACTTCGTAGTAGTAACCAGGTTGACGCCGGTCGTACCGTTGAGCGTCACATCCTCGGTGCCGACCGTCGCGCCTGTTGCATCCATCCACGCGATGCGCACCGTACGCGCGCCCGTGCCTGCAGCGGTGTCATTGGCGCTCGACGATGCGATCGAACCAGTAAAGTTTGCGGTCTGCTCTGTGTAAGCAGTACGGCGAATCGCAGCCGTTGTGGCCGACGACAACGCCACGTCTCCTACGAGCAGTTGCGGCGTGCTCGACACGGGCGCCGTCGTGACGGCGATCGCAGGCTGATCAGGCGACAGCATTACCACCAGCGCTTTGTCACCTGTGACAGGTGCAGCGGTACGAACTGCAACAGGGCCCGTGGTGCCGTCCGTTATCTGCTGAAACACCGAGCGTGCTACAGCATCGCCCGCTGGTGTTGTGTTCGTACCATCCGTGCGCTTGACAAATATCGCTCGCGCCAGCGCGTCGGGCCATTGATCACTCGCATGCACGACGGGCACTGAGTTAGCTGCCGTCTTCGTGCCTACTGTTGGAGCAGTCGAGCCGAGCCATGCGCCGATGTTCGAGTCGAGTCGACCGCCTACAAGCGCCGCCGGCAGTCCGCCAGCTAGCTTGGTGATGAGTTGCTTGAGCCGGCCTATTACTGTGTTGGCCGTGTCGGCATCGCTGGTCGCGCCGATCGTCGCTGAGTGCCCGTCTACCTGTGTGGCTGCTGCGTTCTTAGATGCGACTGCGGGCTGGTCACTCGCAATGTTCATCGGCAGCGATGTCGCGGCTGTGCCCTGCCCTAGAGGGACAGGTACGCCGTTGCCGTCAGTCAGCTGAATCGGGTCGTTGAGACTACCTTGTGCCATCAGCCGGCTCCATTCGCAGCGGACAATGCACGCAGGTCAACTCCAACAACGTAAGGCTCACTGTTCGCGCCAGGACAGCGAGCGCGGATGTCGCCATTCGAATCGATTCGGCAAGGCCACGGCTCCTCCCATGCTTCCACGAATAGGCCTAGCGCGATGCCGCGCAATAGCAGCCCGCGTGCCGCGAACATAGACAGCACACGCTCTTGCGCGCCTGTCACATAGTGAACGCGGTACCGCTCACGCTCATTGTGCGCAAGTTCGGCCGTCATGGCGTGTACTCCGTTCCGAACACTGTGATGCTCAGCGCAGACGCGGCGTCTGCCTGAACGCGTAGTTTGTCGGTGGCCGCAAGCGTCACGCCAAGTGTAGCCACAAACGTGTTGTTCTTGGTGAGAGGTACGCTGCCGTAGAGGTGGTGCTGCGCTGCGTCAGCGACACCAGCAGGCGCAACTTTCAGTGTGAAGGTGCGCGTGGAGCCCGAGCGATTCGAAATCACGATGGAGCTGATCACCGTGCTGGTTGAAGCCGGCACGGTGTAGAGGTCGGTGAGGCCCGTTCCTAGGTCAGCCTGCGCCAGGATTTTGATCGTCTCAGCCATATCAAATCACCCCTGATAGGTACAGCGCGAGCCACGCACAGATGACTCCGACAACAATAGTTGCGACGATCAAAACTTCATCAGTCACGGCTCATCCTTCGGCAAAAGCCGGCACTCCTCGCACAGCAAGCTTTCGTCAAACGGCGGTAGCTCGACGCCACACTCAGGGCAGTAGTGCGCTCTGCATCCTTCACCACATACGGTGCACGAGTAGAATGGGGGCAGCGTGTCGAGGACGGCCAGCGTGTGCTTATGATCGCACTGCATCTAAGCTCCCATCAGCGCGAAATGCCTGCGAAATGCGTAGTCAGTGCGGAGTTGCGTGAGCGTGACGGGCGTGGTGTTGTTTAGGTCGCGGAAGCGCATGTCATTGCCGTTGCGCTCGATCCACACGTCCTCATCCCGTGCGCCAGCGTCTTGCAGGTAGACGCCAGCCGTCTCAATCACATCCTCCTGGGGATTGATCGCGGTGGTGTACGGTACGTCCTCGGTGCCGTCGCCGCCGAGGGCGGCACTTTCTTGCTTCAGGACTTGAATTCTATCAGGCCCGATTGCCATGCGCGCCAGGCTATCACGGCTGGTTTCGCCGGCCTAGACGACGTGCGCCCAGGCGTTTCTCCTGAGAATTTGAGAGACCCGCCCCTGCACAACACCAAAATGCTTGGCTAGTTCGCGCTGAGAAAAACCATCCTCGGCAAGCTGACGCATCGAGCGCACCCTCTCGGCGTCGAGCTTGGCTTGTGGCACGGGCTTGTTGCCAAACAGAACTTCATGCACAACCTGCTCTGGCAAGCCCTCAAAGCTCTCCGTGATCTCCTTCTGCGTAAAGCCGGCTTCGCGCATAGCCAGTATCTCCTCCACCACGTCAGTCGGGACAGATGAAACGCTCGTCAGCGCGCTTCGAGTGGCCAACGCAATTTGCGATACACGCGCACGCGTTACACCAAAGACCTTGGCGATTTCTGCGTGCGTGGCCTGGTTGCCTGCCGTCAGCGCGGCCGTGATCGCTAACGTGTCTTCAGCGCGAAGCTTGGTTTGGCCGTTGTCCTGCCCGTAGTGCGCGATATACCGATGCCGGCCTTTGGCTACTGCATCCCGCATATTCTCAGCGTGTGTCCCGACACGCAGGTGACCTGGATTGACGCAGCCAGGATTGTCGCAGGAGTGCAACATGCACGCACCAAGGGGGATTGCGCCTCGCAGCAAGATCCAAGCAGCGCGGTGCGCCAACATCTTGTTGGGCGACTCCAGCATGAACATGCCGTAGCCCTTGTTGTTCTTCGTCCCCAACCAAAGCCAGCACTCAGGCGTCTTCTCTACCTTGCGTAAGAATCGCTCAAGTGCCGGCTTCGGATGGGGGCCATTGCGTTTCTGATTGGTCATGCCGCGCGATGTAGCGCAACAATAACCAAAAGGCTAGTAGGGCTGCCTTACGCTGCGCGTTTCCCGTAGTCGATGATCTGCACGATCAGGTCGGTGGCGTTCTTGGCGATGCCAACCTGAATGACGCGGTTGCCGGCGCCAGGAGGCGTGTTGGCCGCAGTGAGACCGCCCGTCGCTGCGACGTAGAAAATGTCGCCAGCAGTCGCACCAGAGATCGCGCCTACCTGCACGCCGCTCGACACCACATCGATGGGATCGCCGGCAGATGCAGCAGCCACGCGCGTGATGCCAATGACCTTCGCTCGCGCGTCTGCGTTGCCGCGACCTTGCTGGGCGCGGTCGACCGTGGTGGACATAGCCACGGGGTGGAACGCGGTGAGGGCTTCCGAAGCCAGGTACGTGAAGTCGTCCTGCTTGGGCGCGTGCTGGACGCTGAGGCCCGATGCGCCGCTGAGCAGCGAGGTGCCGTTGAGCTTGGCCGCGAGGCCCGATGCCGTGCGCTCCAGGCCGCCCGTCGCGTTCACCGCTGCGCGGAGCTTGCCGGCTGCAGAGTTGACATCGAACTCCAGGCCCGACGAACCACCGCCAGCACCCGCCGTCTGCGCCGCAGCAGCCGTGTCCAGTTCGACCGTGATCGAGCCGCCCGTGTTCAGTAGGCCTTGATCGAAGGTGTAAGCAACCGTCGAGCTGAACTGCGCAAACGTGAGCGAGGTCGTGTCCACTACGATCGCGTCGTTCGTGGTGAGCGTCCAGCCGCTGTCAGCGTTGGTCGAGCCAGCACTCACGAAGACAGCCAGGTTGGCCGTGACTTCCAAGTTTTGGTCTGCGTCCACCGTGCGCGTGAGGATGAACGGCGTACCCGCCGAGCCTGCATCGGTGACGACGTAGAGACCGTTGTCCGCGCCAGCCACCTGGTTCTTGACCAAGATGCGATCGCCGTTGGCCACTGCCACGCCGTCCACCGAGAGCGCGCCGTTTGCGTTGGCAGTGAGGGTCTTGCCCACGCCCGAGCCCGCTGCTGTGACCGCCGCCAGCGCTGCCGCTGTGGCGAGGCGCACGCTGTTCTTCCAGTCGAGGCCGTTCACAACACCATCAACGTAGGCCTTGGTGGCCGCGTCCTGCGCCAACGTCGGGTCGGCTAGGTTGATGATCTTGTTGGTGGTGTTCATGTCGATGGGGCCACGCTGGTCTTGCGTGTCGCCTGTCGGCATTTCCTCCATGTACCCGGTTGCGTGCAGTGCTAGCGGTCTACGTAGTGCCATGGTTACTTTGCTCCCCCATCAATCACAGCCGTTTGATTCACGAAAATCTTGCCGGTTTTATCGTCGTAGCTGACGCTCAGAAGGTCAACGCCGTACTTTGCTTCCACTTCAGTCTTGATTTGAAGCAAGTCCGCACGTAGGCGTTCCGAGAGCTTTACTTGTCCGAGTTGATCGTTTTTGAGGGCGTTGATGCGCTCATTGGCATCCCGCCGCTCTTTTTCCACACGATGCCCGAGGTTTTCTAGCGTGAGCAGCGTGGCTTCGTACCGGGTGCGCGCCAGCTCGTAGGTCGCAAGATCGCGGTCGGACAGGTACATGGCCCCGTCGCGATACTCGGGACCGTCAATCAGGGTGCGTTCTTGAGCAGTCGCGGGCGAAGTCAGCACTGACTTCCTCGCTGCACGTTTTTTGGCTGCCATGCTTTTTGGTCTCCGAACTTTATCACGCCGCCTTTCGCACAGGACTCAGGACCTGCACGAACACTTCCGCTTGCCGCGAGGTCGCGAAATCGCCTGGCACCGAAACTATCAGTCCGGCTGGCGAGACGAAACCTTGTGTTGGCGGCGCAGCTGTCAGTTTGCCGGCGGCACCTGACGCAGGTTCATCGTCCGCCCTGGCTAGAAACGCCGTGTCGCTCGCAACCGGCGTGGGCGACAAGGCTGAAAACAGCATGGCGCTCGTGATTCCGAACGCGAGCACCTTGGTTGGAGTGCCGTCGTATGCGCCGATCGTCTTTGCGAAAGGCAGGGACGCGGCATCCGTGTACGCCGCCACGTACGCCGAACTCGCATACACCATCCGCCCTGTGCTCACACCTGTCGTGCTGAAACCCGGCAGATAGACGGCTGTCGCGAATGGGACAATGATCGGATAGCCGGGGCTGGGAGTGATTGGGCCGTCTACGTCGATGAACTTGGAAGGCTCAACAACCAGCTCTGAATACGGAACTACAGGCTCTTGCTGACCACCGGGGCCGAACATGAATACGTCGTAGGCGTATTTGCCGGCTTTGAGCTTGGCGGTCTCAGCCGCTGTCAGCAGGAAATCCACCCGCCCAGGCCCGTCATTCACGATGGTCGCGCCCTGGCGTTTGAATGCGCACCCATTGCGCACCTTTTTGGCGGACCACACGAGGCTCCAGCCCCCGGTGAGCAGATCTACCGGGACGCCCGCCGAGGTCAGCACGCGCATGCGCAGAAGCACGGTGGACCCCTGAACAAAGGCGAGCGGCGCGCGCGCATTCGCCGGTACGCCAAAGCCCAGGTCTGAGCCGTCCTGGTACACGCCAATCAGGTCCAGAATCATGCGCCGACCCTACCTCAGATGATGCCGTTGAACATCACGTCTGCCACGTTGGCCGACACCACCACCGTCACCCGCCCGACACGCCTTCCAGAAGTCATGGTGAACGCACCCAGAGCCGCCAGGTAGACGGATCCAAGAGCTGCTGCGGTCACCGGGATGTTGCGCAAGAGGCCAAATGTGCGGATGTACGCCAACTTGCCGCTGGTGAGCGCGCCCCCGTCGACCGCCCCAATCACACAACCAAGCTCGGCTGCGGCCACGTCAGTCGGCGTTGCGAGCGCCGCGCGCAGCACGATTGGGACGTATTCTTGCCCTGGCAGCCCTGATTTGATGGTCGCAGTTCCTTCGAAATACACGATCTCGTTGGCCACCGCGCCGTATCCAAGTTGAGCCACCATGATGCCGGGGTCGGCACGCATCGTGTCGACCAGGCGTAGCGAGGTGTTGGCGTCAGCAGCGTAGCCGTCGCTGGCGTCAGCCTCGGTGGTCTCTCCGGCAGCGGGCACGCGGATTCGCGTCTTGAGCTGCTTCACAGCGCAGACCACACGCTTGATCTGCTCGTCTGCCAAGCTTGCGTTCACAACCAGTTGGATCAGGTAGCTGCCTTCTTTGTTGGGCGTGAAGGTCGGGTTTTGGATCGTCAGTGAGCTGAGCGCGTCTGCTGTTCCAGGGGGTTGATCCAAGATGGACCAGGCGTATGTGATCTCGCCCCCATTGCCTGTGTTGTTCAGTTGCACGAGGGTGGCGATCGGAAGGTCAGTGTTCGACCCAGCAACCGCATTCACCGTAACGAGAGCCTGCGTCATGTCATCTCCTCAGAAGGTCCAGCCGGCGCAGTAGGCGTTAAACGTTCCACTCGCGGCTGTCAGCGTTCCGCTCACTGCAACCAGCGACAGCTGAAAGTCGTAGCCGGTGTCGGAGTACGGCACATCAAGTTCAAGATCCCAGCGCGTTGTCGTGGACGCACCAGGTAGCGGAATCCGCTGAGCGTTGAGCACGTCTGACGAGCCCGTGATGCGCGTCTCGAACTTCAGATAGGCCTCAGCGCTTGTGGTGCCTGTCAGCGTGATAGCCATGTGGATCGCGAGCTTGAGCAAGCGTGCGACCGGGAGCTGTCCCACGGCTACGTTCATGACACCTGGAAAGGTGCCTGTGTCAGTCAGGAGTGTGGGGCCGACACCGGCCAGGCGATACGAATCGCCTGCTCCGTGCATCGCGCGCCAACCGTTGTTGGCCGCGTTGCGTCGTAGAATCGCAACGCAGCGTGCTTCGCCAGCTAGCGCAGTCACGTTTCCAAAAGGAGGCGGCAACGTGATTGAAGCGCTGTTGCCTGACGTGAACGCCGTAGGCGCGATGTGGCTAAGAACGAGCACGCCGCGCGCTGTGACTCCCAACGCTGCTCGCACATCATTGAGCGCAACTCGCGGCGCAAGCCCGCTCCATGGTGCGAGGTACAGGTAATACCAGGTCGCGCCGGCCAGGGTTGTGGCAGGACTGAGGATCGCTGCGTTGCTTGGATTGAACCCTGGAGGGATCCCAGTCCAGTTGCGCACCGAAAGGCGCAAGGCGCGATTGGTCGCGCCAGTCCACGCGTCAGCTTCAGCAGAAACGAACGCAAGCACGTCATTGTCAGACGTAACTGAGACCTCGCTGACGCGTGCGCGGGTTGCGCGATCGATCTGTGCCTCGCCAACCAGAAGGTCTGGTTGCAAGCGCATGTCCTGAATGTGTGTCTGCAGTACAGCTCCGCCGCCGCCGGGGCGGAACACGCCAGCCAACACAACCCAATCGCCGCCAGTTGGAATCGGATACGAGGTGGCGCCGCCCGTGCGCCACGCAGTTACCAGACGCCGTTCGCGCCGCTTCGTCACGCTCGTAGCCACGAAATTACCCGTAGTGGCGTTGAGAACGCTGCGCGATTCCGTGAGCGTATCGGTCTCCACCATCTGTGCTTCAAGCAGGTAGTAGGTGTCTGAGCCGGGTGACGGTGCTACAGCGGTCGGCGCCATGTTCGCGTGATTGAGCGAGATTCGATACGGGCTATCCAGCGCGCCCGGTACAGGCGAAATCGTGGCTGATTCCTGCAGCAGGTAACCGGGCTTGATCAGAACGCTTGAGCCGTTCGGAATGACCTGCAGACCATTGCACTGCGGATTGATCACCTCGGTGTCGGCAGCAGTGCCGAGGCCGCTCACGCGGCTCATGGTTGCAAACCGTAAGATCGTGGCGAGCGTGCGCGCTTCTAGCGACTGCGCGTCGTTCTGATCCGCAGAGGTCACTTTCTCGCGGGTGTTGAATACGATGTTGTCAGCTCCAGACATTGATTGAATCCCTTCAGGTCGTGTAGCCAACGAGCGTCAAAGCGTGCGCGCCAAGCGTTCTTGCTGTGAAGCTGGTGCGCAGTTGTGCCGAGTTCTTTCGCGGCACTTTCAAGTACATGTAGTTCAGACTCAGTGGATCGGTCGCGCTTAGGTTGGCGTTGTTCTGGCCCATCCCCGTGCCGACAGCCCCGACATCTCCAATCTCACACGTGACTTGTGCCGCAACGGCGCCCACCGTATCCACAGAGACCACCCACGTGAGCGTGCGCGCGTGAGCCGGGTACAACGTGCTCGGAATAGGCAGCGGGTTGGTTGTCCCGCCAGCGAGTTCAGCCGCTAAACCTGGCGTGCCAGACAACACGTATTCGCCGTTGCCGCCGCCCATTGGCGTCCAGCCGCTCGCGGCGGAGTTAGATCGCAGCGCACCCACACATGGCGCTTGATACGCGGGCACCGTGTAGTTGCTGAATGGCGGAGGCAAAACCACTGCCACGCTATTGAACAAGCCCTCAGCGTCCGGCGGATTTGCGCTGAGTACGAGCACACCGCGCGTGTGCGCCGGGCCTTGGCGCTGCTGTTCAGGAGCAACGTTGAAGAACGGGCACAGGTACAGGTAATACCAAGTGCTAGCGACCACAGACGTTGCGGGCTCAAGTACCGCCGTGCCTTGCGGGTTGAATGAGTTGAGCACCGCCGTGCTATCGCTCACCGACAAATCGATCCCGCCCCCGACATCAGCAGAGGCGTCCGCGTTCGACGTGGCCTTGTCCACTGCTAGTCGGATGAGGAAGGATGCGAACACAGCCGGCGTGGACACCGTGCGCAGAACAGGCACGCGCGCCGAACGCGACCAACCCTGCTCGGTTTCGCTGGTGCGAAGCTTGGCAACCGGGCGGAGGTCCATCGCGTCCGCCGCAACCAGGATAGTGCCGCCAGGCTGCACCAAGAACGCAGCGAGCGTGACCCAATCACCGCCCGTTGGTGTTGGAAGGTTGGTGCCCGTGCCGGCCCGCCACGCCAAGCCTGTCCCGATTGCTGTGCCACACGTCCAGTCCGAGCGCTTTGTGACCAGCTGTGATTCGAACTTTCCGGTGGTCGCGTTCATGATGTCGCGCTGCTCGGATGCGCCGACAACCTCGGTGACCTGCGCTTCTAGCGTGTACCAGGTTGCGGATCCTGGCAGGGGCAGATCCACGTGAACGTAGCCGCGATTGATGCCGATTCTGTAGCCAGAATCCAGAGTCCCCGGCACAGGCACAAGCGAACTGCTGAATTGCATCAGTACGCCAGGCGTGATCACAACCTCGGTCGTTGTGGTGGCCGGCTGGCTTGTGACCGTAAGGCCGTAGACGACGTTCTGGAAATGCTGCAAGTCATTGGCGTTGAAGCCTTCGGAATACTTGTAGCGCATGAACTCGGAGAACGCGCGCCCAGCAATGGCCTGCAAATCCATGATGTCTGGAGAGTAAGGTCGCTCGCGCGCGTTGATGATCAACTTGTCCATAGGTCACCAGGTGTGCTTGAAATCAACAATGGCCGCAACGCCCGCAGCTTTGGCTTGCTGAAGCGCTAGGTAAACAGAAGCGATTGCGCTGTCTCGTTTGGCGTCAGTGCCGTCGAACGCAGCTGCTGCAAACACAGCGCTCGGGTCCGGCACATCGAAGGCCGGCGTACCACGCCGTTTCGTTGAGATGAAATCGCTGTAGAGGGTGCCCGGATCATCGAAAGCGAAGCCGTGATCCTCAACGGTGTAGTCGCGATCGACAACTACGATGAATGCGCCAGCGTAGTCGTCCTGACTGAGCCAGCGATTCTGGTACGGCGTCACGACGGCATGCAGGTCGTCCCAGCAGAATAGGTTCGGGTTGTAGGCCGCCGCCGTAGGCAATGTGGCCTGATACGATGGCGTGCCGCTGTTGGGGCTCGGCGCGTCCCAGCACGTCATGTAGCTCAAATCGAATGCTTCTAGGAGCTGCCACGGAATCCCGAGCGGATCGAGAATGCTGGCTGCAGTTCGGCGCATCGCTGCCGGCGAGATGGTGTCGGGCAGCGTGCGCATGCGCAGGCGGAACGAATCCTCCGTTTCGCCTTCGCTCTGTGTGAGGCCCCGCGTGTCGCCGTGTCGTGAAAGCCAGTCTGCCGCGCCGCCCGTAGCGTCCGCCTCTTGGCGCACCTGAATCGAGTTGTCCCCGAAATCCGGGGACTGGATCATCGAAGCTACCGTATCAATCTCGCCGGGGAGCACTTCGCCGCCCGCCGTGACGCGCTCGCCACGCACGTTATGCTGGTAGTCCGCGACAACAGCGCGCACAGAGGTTGTGACTGTGAGGTCAGTGGCCCCAAAGACAGCATCAGCAGTTGTTTCGAATGCGCGATCGCCATCACTGGTCGTCACGACCGTGCCAGCTTTGACTGTGACAGCCCCGGCGAAGTAGTTTTCTCGGTAAAACACGACGGTTGTCGCCGCGTAACGAGCGCCCTCGGCGTACAGCATGACCATGCCGCACTCAACGGCGTGCATGGCCGCCGATAGGCGCTCGCCCACACTGGTAAATGCCTGCAGGATTTCGTAACCAGCGTCGGGATTCAGCTTGAGAGGGAGCAGGTACTCTTCAGGTAGCAGCCGATCGACCAAATCAAGGAAGTGCTGTTGATCAAAGCTCTCCGCGTCACACACAAGCCGTGCTGATCCACCCGGAAAACCAGCGTCATCCGCAGTTTCCGCAGAAGCTGCCGGGCGCGTCAGGTAGTAGGTGAGCAAAAAAGGCACGAATCAAAGCTCCTTGCCGGCTAAATCAACAGCGAAAACAAGCGGACGCGGCGCAGCGTACCACCCGCCAGCTCTGCGAAGCACGTAGTGAAACCCGTCAACGATTGCGGTGCGCGTTGAGCCCTCGTACAAGGTCTGAAACTCGACGCCATCGTGAACCAGTTCTGGCGCTCTACCTGAGTCGACTGGATCGACGCAGACCAAAATGCGCAAAAAACCGGCTGTCGAAGTCACGTCGAACGAGATTGTATCAGCGGGCTGCACGGTCGACGCACTGGCTGGTGTTACGTTGGTCACGAGAATCATGGTCACAGCTCCTGCCCGAGCCGGTCGAAGGCAAACACACGTAGGTTCGGGCGTGAAGGCCAGCCTCCTCCGCCGTGCCTGACCGCAAATCGCCGCGACTTGTCGGTCAGCACGTCCACGGTGGACGTAACGTACTTGGATTGAAACTTGGCGCCGTCGTAGACCAGCTCAGGCGCGATCGCGAGCGCTGGAAACTCTACGAACACCAGGATGCGCCTGATCCTCCCTGGCGCCGTCACATCGAAGCCAATCGTGTCGAGCGGTGCGATCACAGCGAGGCTCGACGGATAGGCATTGGAAAGCACGAGCGCGCCCGCCGTAGTTGGGTAGCTCGTTCCGTGCGGACCAGTGCCGCATGACATCGTTCCGAAGCTCATGGCAGGTACTCGATGATGACCACACCATTGCTGCCGTTACCACCCGCGCCACCAGCTCCGCCTGTTCGCGCAACGCCCGATGACTGGCGCCCGCCGCCTCCGCCGCCGCCTCCACCGCCTCCGCCGCGCCCTCCAGTACCATCGGTTCCTGCTGCACCAGGAGAGCCGTTTGTAGCGACGCCAGACGCACCGGCTAAACCGCCGTTACCACCCGCGCCACCCTGGCCGCCTGACGGCGCTGCCGTCCCCATGTAGCTGTATTCGTCTGTAAGTGGTGCGCTAGCTGCTCCGCCTCCGCCACCACCTCCGCCGAGCGTACCTGCCGACCCGGCGCCGCCTGTACCACCCAGGCTGTTTGGCAGGCGAGACGCGCCGCCAAATATCGCGTCTATTGAACCAGATCCTGGTACCCCGCTGCCGCCAGCGCCGCCCGAAGCAAGACCGCCAGAACCGCCAGAACCGCCAGTCTGATGGTAGTAGAGACGGCCCCACGGGTTACGTGTTCCGCTCGGCCCAGCCCCGCCCGCTGTGCCTAGTATCTGGACGAGCGTCGTGCCGCTCAACGCAAACACAGACGCTGATCCATTAGCACCGACCGTCACGGTATAAACAGAGCCCGGAGTCACTGGGATCGTGAAAATCGAAATGCGGCAAGACGCCCCAGATGCGCCGCCTGTGCCGCCTGCAGCACCAGCCCCGGTTCCTATTCCAGCTGTGGCCCCCGCACTGCCAGCACTACCTGCTGAAGCTCCGCCACGCATGTGCAGAGCTACTCGTGTAACGCCTGCTGGGCATGTCCAGTTACCCGACGAAGCAAACACTTTGAAAGGCCGCCGCACGTCTATACCGCCCAAGTGATGGCAACGACACCAGCACTGCCAGCACCGCCAGCACCACCGTTACCGCCAGCCCGCGTTGTGAGCTGACCGCCAGCCCCACCGCCGCCGCCGCCACTTCCGCCGCCGCGCCCTCCAGTTCCCGCTGTTCCTGCGCCGCCTGAAGTGCCCACGCTGACACCACCATTACCGCCAGTGCCCCCAACACCGCCGCTAGGCGTGATGAAGTCCGCATACTCGTCACCATGCCCGCCAGGAGCACCGCCAGCACCACCACCGCCACCACCGCTGCCAGTGGACCCGCTAGCTGCTCCCGAGCCACCTGCCGTGCCTGTGCGTATCAACCCAGTAAGCATGTGCGCTTTGGTAGCGCCACCAGTCTGACCAGTCTGACCGTTTGGTGGGTCGCCACCAGGGCCACCATTTCCACCAGCAATGCTGAAACCAGCCATGTTCATAGAAAGCTGACCTGCGATAGGCACGACAGGGCTGGCATACCCGACATTTTGGCTGATCAGGATTGGGTTGTTACCCGCCCCACCTGCACCGCCTGCACCGCCTGAGCCAGACGTGCCTGCTGCGCCAGCAAGGCTAGCAAGCCCGCCGGGTCCGCCTACCACCGGATTGCCGTAGCCGAATGTCACAGTCCCAAACACAGTAGAACTGCCAGCAACGCCTACGAGGCCAACACCGCCAGGATCGGCGCCGCCAGCGCCGCCCGCACCACCAGCCCCGATTGTGATCGTGTAGACCGTGCCGGGTACGACAAGCAGTTGCGTCTCGACTGACTCACAACCGCCACCACCACCGCCACAAGCGCCTCCGCCTCCACCGCCACCGCCACTTACACCAAATCCGTTGCGCCCGCCTGATGAGCCGCCACCGCCGCCGCCTGCACCAGGACGACCGCGCACTGTCACGCGAGTCACCCCTGCTGGACAAGTCCAGTTACCCGATGAGGTGAATACTTTTACGATCTCTCTAGTCGGGCGCATCACTGCCACTCCAAGATCACTAGACCATTGCTGCCAGCGCCACCCGCACCGCCAGCACGACCTACGCCGCCGGCTGACAAACCAGCGCCCCCACCAGCACCCCCGCTACCTCCACCGCCTCCGCGTCCGCCTGTGCCTGCGGTTCCTGCGTTGCTGACGGCTCCTGAGCTGCCTGCGCCAGACGAGTTTGCGTCACCACCAGCGTTGCCAGCAGCACCTGTTGTCGTGGTGTTTGGAGCAGTTCCAAGAATGGCGTACTCCTCGCCCGGAGAAGCTCCCGCAGGAGCGCCAGCGCCACCACCGCCGTACGACGCGCTAAGGTTACCGCCAGTGCTTGCACTGGCGCCGACCATGCCAAGACCCGTCAAAATACCGGCCTGGGAGAGTAAGCAAGACGTGCCAGGCTGCCCCGCAAAACCGTTAGCGGATATGCCGCCTTGGCCAGGAAGCCCATCCACCCCGAGCACGCTAGTAGGATTAGCGTCATTGAGGCCCAGAACAAATGCTTGGTTAGCACCGCTAATATTGTTGGTAGCTGCGGCGCCCGTAGATAACCCTGTGCTGGTAGCGCCGCCACCAGGGTTACCCCCGCTCATCGTAGGGGAGTCTACCAGGAGCGACCCCAACTGAGATCCAGACCCGGCTGTGCCAATGACGCCGATTGTTCCAGCAGCACCGCCAGCACCACCACCGCCGCCAGCACCTACTGTAATCGTGTAGACGGTGCCGGGTATAACTGCCACGCGTCGTGTGATGCTAGCTGCACCACGGCCTGCGCCACCGCTTGCCCCCGCAGCACCGCCGTTTTTAGGAGAAGAACCCACAGCACCTGCGAAACCGCCTCCGCCACCGCCACCACCGCCTGATCCAGGACGAATGGTACATAAGACGCGAGTCACCCCTGCTGGACACGTCCAGTTACCCGATGAGGTGAACACTTTTACGGTGCGCGGCACGAGGTCTCCTTACTCAGGAGCCGTGAAGGTTTGAGTCCCAGAATCGTACAGATAGCCGGGGCCAGGGCGCTGCTCAACTTCGCTCACGTCAACCGTAAGGTCCGCTTGCAACGTCTCTAGCGACGTTTCGTCAATGAAGGCCTGCTCAGCGACGATTACTGAGGTCACTACGTTGTCCTTGATCAGTGCAAAATAGCCCATCAGCATTCTCCTTAGAGTAGGTACCACTTGGTTGCCCCGTTGCTGCCAATACGCTGGATCTGCCAGTTGGCTTCCAGCAAGTAGTTCGCAGCCAGACCTTCAATCTGGTCTGTGCCAGTCGTCCGCGCGAGCGTGCATGCGTTGGTGCCGAACGTGCCAGCGATGTCCTTGATCTCGTAGATGCGATCCGTCGTCGCAGGATCGGGCAGTGTCAGCGTCACCGCGCCGCCTGACGTGTCTACAAGGATCAAATGGTCCGTAGTCGCCACAGCGGCTGTCGTTGGTCCTGTGACAGTGCGCCTATCAACGATGCCGCCGCCTCCGCTGCCGCCTGGGATGTTGATGGTGGCAGTCGCACCACCGCCAGATGCCGTGACGCCAGCACCCGTGAAGTTGAATGTGGTGACTGTGCTCGACTGCGTTGCGCCTTCGTCCTGAACGGTCTGCGTGCCACCGCTCACCGTCGCGCTGACGATCGTTGCGCCGACGCGCTTCAGGAACTCGCCATCCGCAATGGCGCCCATGGCCAGGTCAGTTGGCCCGGTTGTCGTGCGCAACGCGTGCGAGTGATCACTACGAGCAAGCGTGCTCGCTGCACCCTCGCTATTCGCTGCACCGATGCCCGTAGTGGGCGCCGCAGTCGTGATGTCGTGCTTGTGATCTGCCCGAGCGGGCGCTGTCGAGCTACCTGCAGCTGCGGCTGCCTTGGTCACATCGACAGGCGCAGCAGGCGCAGCCAGCGAGTGCCTGTGATCGCTGCGTGAGAAACTAGCTGCCGCCCCAATCGCTGCCGTGTCTCCAATCGCGATAGCACCAGCAATGGCGGTCAGGAGCGCGTCAGTGGCGCCAGGTACGTGCGTCGATGCGTGCAGAGCTGGCGCACCGGCAATGATGTCGCCGATCTTCGTGTACAGCTCGACTAGCGCAGAGTACCAGCCGCCGTACGATCCACCGCTGAAGTGTGTGCCCGCGATCGGCTCGTTGGTCTCACTGACAGCAATCATGCCTGCGCCGGCATTGATTAAGCTCGCGTCAGCACTCGCGCCCTCGTTGAGCGCTGGGATGCGCAAGCCATCTGCCGTGCGCACTGAGAACGTGCGGATCGAGACCACGCCATCGACTGTCAGCTGAATGCGGTACGTGCCCCGCGCGCCTACCGTGGGCGTGAAGGTCGCAGTTACGCCGGAAGGCGTAAGGGACGCATAGGCTGTTGTGTCCGCGTCTGGCGTCCAGAGCAGCGCCCACGTATTCGACGTGCCCGGTGAGACGCTAGTCAGGGTGACGACAGCGCCAGTGGCGAGACCATCCGAGCGCGACTGGTCCGCGACGCCTGCAGGCAGGCCTACCTGATCGATTTTGATGATTGCAGCCATCAGACTGAATCCGGGTTGAGCGTGCTCTGGAGCGCACGGTTAGGATTGGTGCTGAACGTGCTCACCATTTGCAGCGTCGTGCGCAGCACCTGCAGCTTGGCCGGCGTGACCGTGCCCGCAGGGCTTACAACCTCGTTGCCTGTGACGATCAGGCCCGACACAAGTCTCAGCGCCGCAACGATGTTCGCTGGCACGAGTGCTGCGCTTGGCGCTAAGTTGTTTACGTAGTTCACGACCGCTGCCCTGGCAGACAGCGCCACAACGTCGACATTCGCGCTCGTATCGAAACTCAACGCGAGCTGAATCGATTGCAGCACTACCTGCGCAACGGACACGTCGATATGGGCGCCAGCTGCGCGCACATCGTCAAGCGCCGCGTACACAACCTCTGCGAGCATCTGGCTTTGTGTCTCGTATGCTGGTGGCGTGGTTGTCAGCAGCACCAGCGAGTCAGTGAACGCGTCCGTGATGATCAGCTGCGTGCGCATGAGCGGGCGCCCTAGCGTATCGAGCATCTCGAAAGTCGATGCGCGCTTCACGCCCGGCACAGCAAGCGCTGCTTCACGAATCGCAGCCAATGTCCCGCGACGCGCGGTGCTCCAGAACGCCTTTGCTCGCGCGATCAAATCATCGTCGCTCTCAGCATCGGCCGCGCCACTCGTTGCAAGCGTGTTGGTCACCGCCAGCGTGCTCGGCGCACCTGTGATGGTGGACAACACACGCGTGATGGTCCCCGCCTTGGCTTGTTGTGAAAGCCCTGCCTGAAGGGACTGCACAGCAACGATCACTGGGCCTGTGCTGTTGGCTGGGAACGTGGCCGCTGTGGATGTCGCAAACTGCCGGCCGTCCGAAGTTTGCAGCTTGGTGCCGACCGGGATGCTGAAAGGCACTGTGGTTGCGACTGTCGTGCTGAACGACACTGAGCCCACGCTTGCAGACGCCGACTTGGCGCTGAGTCCATAGCGATCGAACACCAATCGGCGCAAGTATTGGCCGCGCGCTGAGTCCAGGAACTGACCGGAGCACATGCGGATGAGATGCAAGACAATCTCATCACCAATCGCCGACATGGTTGAGACCAGGATGTTGGCGTCGGAGCCGTCACGCTCAACTACGTCACGGCGCAACTTCGAGTTCTTGGCGAGGATCTCGTCCCGACCAACTTTGAACAGATCTGACTGTGTTGGAAAATCTGACACGACTACCTCACAGCCCGACTGCGGGCACGATAAACGACTCACTCACTTCGGTGCCGGTCTTTGTCAGCAGCACGCGCAACAAAATCTGCAGCTCTCCGTTCGTGCCAAGCCGCAGACTCACACTCGCTTTCGCCACTTCTGGCTCCAGAATCAGTTGGCGTTCGATTTCGGCGCGCAGCTGCACCATGCGCGGCACCGACATGGGCTCTTTGAGGCGCAGACCAAGGCCGTACTGCGGCAGATGAAAGTAGCCGCCCGGCGTAGCCGTGATGCGGCGCATGAACAGCTTGCGCAGAAACGGCGTGCCTGTTTCGGTGTCGTAGTCACCACTCGCGTTGACAGCAAACGTTGCGCCGCTCAGCCCATCCCCTGTGTCTGGCTTGGCCAAGTCCACCAGCGAGTTGGGCGTTGAGAGGAGCGACGAAGACGCCGCCTGCAAGCCATCGAAGGCAAAGGATTGCGGCGGATCGATCAACCAGCCGTTCGGATCACGTAGCGTGAAGCTTTTGACTGTGTGATCCGTGCCGCTTGGCGCTAAAGGCTGCAGCAAAAGCAGCTCGAATACCGTGCCGGGATCAGCTGTGGCTACCTCACGCACGCTCAGCACAGTGAACTCGGCCAGCGTGTCGTTCTGCAGCACAGTCCAGGTGCGTGGGTTGAGCGCATCGCCAAGGACGATGCTGCTCGTGCGCAGAGCAGCTCGTGACAGCGTGACACGCACAATCGTTTCAGCGCGCGCGTGCGCACCGATGATATAGAGCAGTGACGAGCCGTTGAGCCCCCACGGGGTTGTGCCCCAAGCCGACAATCCCCAAGTCACGTGGCCTCCGTTTTCGTCGCTGCTGTGCTGTTGACGCTGGTGATCGCGCCCGTGCCTGGCCCCGTCGCAGCAGAGCCAGCTGTCACGCCTCCGTGCGTGTGATTTTCGATGCCTGCGTTGACTGCCGCCTTGATGGCTGCCTCAACAAGCGGTGAGAGCGCCACCGGGCTTGCTCCCTCAGCAAGCCCGAGCTTCACCTTGCCCGCACCCAAATTCTCAATGATCACGTCCCCGGTTGCGGACACATCCAAGGCGATGTCGATATTCGAGCCGCCCGTGCCGCGAATCTTGTAGTGCGAGCCCGGTTTGACGCGGATCACCACATCGGTGGGAGGCTCGGCCGCCCCTGCGTTTGCAGCCCAATCAAGATCAGTTGGAGGTGGCGGTGGGTCGCCTCCGCTCCAATAGCGAGCGATGACCACCGGCCCGTAGCCGCTGTCCCCATGCGGGTACGCAACCAGCACCAAATCGCCAACCTCGATCGGGTACCACGAACCGAAGCCGCCGCCTGCGTACGGCATTCCAACAAAAGCCGTGTCCGGCTCGCCGTGAGGCTCTACTCGGATGTCGACGAACACGCCCTGCTCAGGCACGTACCCGACCTCCGTGACAGTTGCCATGGTGTGCCAAACACGCGGATCAATGCCGGGACGCGAGGCAAGCGCAGCAAGTGATTGCCCGCTGATGTGCCGGCGCCGAGATGGACCGCTCATTGGGCGCCTCGCACTCTGGTTGTCGTGCGTGCCACGGCGCGCGAATCTTCGGGGTCGGTCTTCTCATCATTTTCACCGTGCACTGGCTCGATGAAGTTCTCGAAATCAAAATCAATCTTCAGGCCGTCTGTGCCCCATTCGTAGCTCACTGACGAGATGCGAAAGAAGCTCTGAATGTCGGTGATGCTGCCTTGTGCAGTCGCAGCGAGGACGCGCGCGAAGTTCTTGTCTTTGAGTTTTGCCTCAAGAGTTTTGACCTGAGTCTCGAATGAGTTGCGCAAGCTGTCAGTGAAAGGCGAGACCAGCGGTGCGTTGGGATTCAAAGCGCGGGTGTCCGCAGCAAACTCCACGGCGTCACCTGGACGCAGTGAGAGTAAATCTGGATCAGAGTTGTCACCGCCAAATGAGGACAAGTTGTTGGTTGAGCAAGAACCGCCAACTTCGCCCAGCGCAATCTCGTTGAACACCGCGCGCGCCATCTCGAACAGCTGCTTGGGGTCTGTGACCCCCGCAACAGGGATGTAGAGCGTCTCCTTCTCATCCGACTTTCCATCAGGAGACGATCGCGTAAAGCGGAGTTGCTCCTTTGTCAGTGCCGGGTAAATGCCCTCGACGATGGTTGAGCCTTTAGTTTTGCTGCTGGTGTCGGTGCTCGTAACTCGGATACGCTTTGGTCTGCGGTAGCCGCCAAACTTTCGCTTGAATGAAACGCTGCTGATGTCCCTTCCGTAAATCAGCCGGCGTACATACATTGGCGAAATGGCGGCACCGCTTTGCGCGTCGACCGTGCGTGCAGCGCCGTTCACAAACGGCGTCTTCAAGCGCCCCTCCATACGATCACGCTGCTGTGAGTACAGGCCGCGCGCGGGGCTGATGTAGAGCTGCGTCCCAACGAAGTAGGGAATCGCGCCAACTTGAAAACACCATTTCGTGATCAAATCCCAGAACGTGATCTTGTCGTGGCTGCACGATGCCGTGGCTCTGGGAGTCGTCTTACCTTTGGCGCCTTTACGATGCGTCGGCAGTGAATCGGGGCCAGGCGCCGGCAGTGCTTCGCCGTCAGGCCAGCCTACACGCTCAACACTGATTTTCCCGCCTAGAAGTAGCGGGCTGAAGCCCAGTAACTGGTCGACCACTACGTCAATCGGCTTCGTCAGGTCCATTTTTTCGAGCACTGTATGCGCGCCAGTCGGGCTGGTCGCAATCGGCGAATCGATCAGCACTCCACGTAGATCACGCCCAGACATCGTGACCGTGCTGCCGTCTTCTCCGTGGACGACCTCCCACTCATCGACTGTGCCAGCCATGATTTGCGATGCGCGCGAGCCCAATGTCCCCGGCCGCAGCACACTCGACTCGATGGTGTCGTCGAACGTGTCGTGCATGGCGGACGCAAAGCCAGATTGCGAAACTGTGCCGAGATAGATGTGGACCGCTGCGCCCCTGACGGTGCGCGGATCAATCGGCAGCTCCTGAAAGTCGAACGTCAGGCTGAACGTGCCGGCTGGGCGATGTCCGGGAAGCTCAATCGACGCCTTCTTCGGCACGCGATTCGTAACAAACGACGCGTTCAGCTCGCTGCCGCTAGAGACGATCAGTGGTTCCTCGCCAATGTCGATGCTGTCTTGCGGTTTCGCAGACCAAATAGACCTCGGTTTCTTATCCCACTTGTCTGAGCTAACTCCGAACTGACTGTTGTCGTTTACTAGGCCCTCCGTGGACTTCTGAACAGGCCCGAGCCGCACCTTCAGACGCGTATCAAACGTCAGGCTGATGTTCACGACTACGGATGGAAGAAACGCGGCCATCAGCAAGCCTCATCAAAGGACGCAGCCGGGATGACGATGCGCATGCCGGCTGTCAGGCGCGCGGCGGTGAGTCCGTTGGCTTGAGCAAGCTTTCGCCAGTTGTCCGGTGTTCCGTAGAATCGCGTTGAAATGAGTCGCAGGTCATCGCCCTCACGCACGTAAATGACCGCCTGCACATCGCGCTCTAACTGCTTGCGGTAGTCGTCCTGCAAGAGCAGCGCTGCAGAGCGCAGCTCACGAATGGCGCTCTGTACGCGGCCCATGTACTCGGCCGCCTGATTCACTTCCGAAGGCGATGCGTACGTCTCAGAGCGCGTCAACGCAGCACCGCCAGCTTGGCCAGAGGCCTGCGTGACAACGCCTACGTTTAGATCCGTGCTGGTGCCTGTGCGCGCGACAGGATCTGCACCAAGCACTGCCGCGCCGTGCCCCTGAGCGAGGAGCCGATTTTTCAGCTCCTCACACTGCCCACGCAGTGTTGAGCACAGGCCGACCACCGAGCGCGCAACCGTTACCGGGGCGAGTGCTAGTGACGTGACGTTCGTGATGGTGTCAGACACAGCCTGCGTCGTAGCCGCAATCCGCGCGATTCCCTGCGTCACCGACGTGAGCAGATTTTTGCTCATTGGGAACGTAGGCGGCAGCGCCTCCAGGTGCAGCTTGTCGCTCAGCACCTGCAGCAGTGATGCTGTGCTCGTGTTTGAGAACAACTTGTCAGCTACGACGGGCTCAGTGACCACGCCTCGCGACGACCATGTGAACTCGATCTCCCACTCAACGTCGTGCTCATTGAGCCAGTGATGCGTGAACGTCGTGATGTACCCGCGACGCGCATGTCTGCCCCAGTTGACCTCGATGTGCATGGCCGTTCGGCGCATTGCATCCACGATCTCAACCGCTTCGAATACCGAATCAACAGCAACATTGCGCCACTTGATCGGTACGGTCGTGCTTGGAGGCGGTTCTTTGCCCTTCGACTTTGCTCCGCTGAAAGGCGCTCCGAAGTTGTTGACCGCCGTGTCCACCGCGCTGAAGGTGTCTCCGAGCGGCCCTAGTTGCGTCTTTGGCGCGGTCTCCGTGCGAATGAACTTGTCGCTCCACTTGCCGTGAATGGTGGTGGTTTCTTCTTTCGCGCCTAGAGGCTGTGACGTGGCGTTGGCATAGCCAGGCAGCCACGTTTGGGTGAGCCGCTGCGTGCCAGACAACGAGAGCGGGCGATACGGCAGTCCGCGACCTGTCAGCACCAGCTCGTTCTTGTCTTTGCGCCCAACAGACGCGGCTGAGGCTTGAACCCCGTCCACGACTTCCTTGATCACAAACGCGTAGACGTTGATGTCGAGTGCCTTGGGGCCTTCACTGTCCAGAAATCCCATGGGCTACCTCAGCGTGAGAAGATGCTGGCGAACTGACTGTTGGTGCGAAGGTCACCGACCTTTGCCAAATCGTTGGCGAACGCAATGGCTACGCGATCAGGATCAAACCCCTCTGCGAATTTCTGGTCAATGTTGAACCGACTGTTGCGGAAGTCCTGGTTGACGGTTGTGCCTGGGCGCTTACCAGGAGGCTCGATACTCACCTTGCGTGCGTCGTCCGCTGGGTAAGACATAGGCAGCGCGACGCTTTGGAAAGCGCCCGCGTTTAGACTCCACCGAGGATTCGAGTTGTCTATGCCTACTCTTTTGCCAGGCGCATCTGGGTCGTTTGCCAGGAAGATCCATTGCTGCAGTTTCTTGTAGATGTAGTCGAAAAGCCTGCCGAGCGGTTCGGCCACCACGTTCACAATATCAGCCATGATCTTGAGTACGTAGAACACTGCTGTAAGGCCGGCGATGAGCCCTCCCAGAACGCCCAAGCCAATGAACAGCAAGATTGGCTTTGCAACAAGCCACAAGCTCTTGAACATCTCGCCTACTGGCTTGAGCAGCACCAGAAGCATAGCGCCCAGTGCCGACAACACTGGCTGCAGGCCGCTAAAGTTGTCTGCCACAGTGAAGATCGCGGCGCCGATAGGTATGAGAATAAGCGCCAGCGCCTGAAGGCCGGCGATCATCGCGGCATTTCCAACGGCGGCTGTCTCACTGGCCGCGCCTGCGGCGGCACTTGCTGCTGGAGTCAGTGGACCCGCGTACGCAGGAACTACGGACGGGCTGAGAGCGACGCCAAGGCTTTGGAGCGGAGACAGTTTCTGCGCGTTGCGCATTCCTTTGACCCCGGCGATCGTAGCAGGCCCACCAAGGCCGCCGCCTGCTACAAACGTGTACGCAGCAGTCATCAGCTTCAGCTCAATCGTAACCTTGGCTATCTCCTTAGCTAGCTCTACGAACTTGTCCTTCATCACGACGATCTTATCGATCATCTCCTGCGTAGATGCCGTCCCATGATCTGTGAATGCGGTGAACTTATCGCTAATCCACGTAAACACTGGACCTAATGCCGCGCCGATCTTATCTCCCACCACAACCGCGATCTTACCAAACTCCGTAAGATTACCCTCTGAGTCCAAGATTGCGGAGGCGATACCGCCCATGATGGTCTTCACGCGCTGGAAGATCGCCATTCCACCAAAGCGCAGGATGCTCTTGAAGGCCTCTGAAGCAGCGCCGCGCATTGCGTCAAGCGAGGTTTTCGACGCGTCGATCATGTCGTCGAGCTGGGCCATTGCCTGCTGAATCAGCTTGCCGCGTGCGGCTTGGCCCATCTCATTGAACGCCTTCGTGTTCAAGTTCGCGTAGCCCTGCACATTGCGCATAAAGGGCATGAGCTGATTGAACAGTCGGACGTGAAAGCCCGCCGAGCCGCGCCCGGCGTACATCATTCGCTGCAAATCGTGGGCGAGCTGAAACGAATCGATGCCGAACACCGTACCGATGGCGGTAGCTTTGTTGGTGAACTTCATCATTTCGTCGATGGAGCCGCCGATGGCCTGCGAGACCTCAGGCAATGCCACAGTGAAGACGCGCGCGTAGTCCTCAGCCTCGCCAGGTAGGACTGCCGCGTCTCGGCGGATCTTGCGCATCACATCACTGGCTGCGGTCAGGCCTGCTGCGTACGACGGGGCCAAGTGCATGGCCTGCAGGAAGCCGGCCATCTGGATGGTCGTGCGCTCAAACTCGTCGCCAACTTTGACGAGTTCTCCGACCATGATGCCGCCCAGCACCGCAGTAGCCGCGACGCGCAGCAGGCCAAAGCCTCCAGCGATGCTGCCCAAGTGACCCTGCATGCGAGCCAGGGCTTGCGTGACACCGCTGGAGTTCTGCGAGAGATTGCGCAGCTGCGAGTTGAGTTGGTTGCCGCCGATGGTGCGAAAGACGATGTTGACGTTCTGCGTGGCCATTTCAATCCTTCGGCTTGTTGGCTTCCATCTCTTCAGTCACCAAGTCACCCAAAGCCGCTGCAAACTCTGTCAGCTCGTGCACCGGAAATTTGATGAGCGACCCAATGTCCTGCTTTCCGTAGCGCCCCAGATAGGCAAGCAGACGCATCAGCTGCTGAGACCTCGTTCTATGCTCGGAGGCGAAAGCGAGGCCCATTGCCGCCACGCTGCTGTTCAGATTTCGATCTGGCAGCTCGCCAAAAAAGTAGTGGAGTCGTCCTCCTTCGGCGAATGGATCTGCCCGTAGGCCTGCATGATGAAGCCGCGCGCCTGCGGGTGAAGCTTGTCCCACACACGATCCAGCGAGCCGTCCGTGGGCTTCAGCTCCTTCCCATCGACGGCTACGAGGCTGCTCTTGACCAGCTCAAACGCGAGGCGGATCTGATCTCCGCGAGCACGCCGGGTGGCCATCATCTCTTCCTCAGCGGTGAGCGCAATGAGTGTCACCGTCTCAGTGCCGATTTTGTCGCCGCTTGGAATCGTGTATGTGTACTTGGTTCTGCTCACGCTATGTCTCCTTCGAAACTAGGGCTGTGCCTAGTTGACGATTTCGAATTCGCTCGCCACGAAATCAAGTGACGTGGTGACATAATCAGATCGGCTGCTGAAGTTGAGCGGCAGCGATCCGAACTCGACGTTTTGCACCAGCACTTGCGGGGTCTGCCCGTTCGGGAACTTCAGCTTCGCGCTGATGTTGACCTTCACCGCCGTCGATCGGCCCCGGTTGTTGTCGAGAATGGTGCCGAACAGGTCCAGCAGCTCTTTGTTCTCTAGGTGAAACTCGATCTTGCCGGACACGCCCTTGAAGATGGCGTCCTTACGCTCGACGGTCTCCCCCAGGTAGCCCTCGGACATGGTGTCGTTTTCAAAGGTCAGCTCAAACGAGCGCACAGCCGTGATGTTCGTCTTCAGCACACCGTTGACGATCATCTGGATCTCAACGTCCTGCCCTTTGATCCTGGTCTGCGACATGATCTAATCCCCCGAAAAGCAAAAAGCCCACAGAGGGTTTCCCTCTGCGAGCCCTATCCCCCCGAAGGGGTGCGGCCGTCGCCAAATCAGTCCCAAGCTTGCACTTGGGGCCGTGCTGGCGTCAAGCAGCCTGCTGTATGACCACGCTTTCGCCGATCTCGGCCTGGAGCACGATAAAATCCGCAGTCGGCGTGAGGCGGACGCGCACAATGATCACGTAGATTCCTTTGGCTTCGAGGGTGGGGGTGTTTCCAGAAACCCCGTCCACCTGAAAGGCATCGATACGCTGGGCAGCAGAGTTGTTTGGACTGAGCAACTCGTTCATGAACGCGCGAGCCTCGCCTACTGCTGCGTCCTTCAGACGCTGAGTCAGAGGCAACTTCGAGAAGCTCACCAGGCGCTCAGAGAGGCTGTCCTCGATGAAGTCGGCCATGCGTCGGCGATTGACGTTCTTCTCACCGGAGGTGAGAGACGTGGTGATGCCGGACTGGTAAATGGGGCCGGCGGTGCGATCCAGGCGCAGCGCCATGACGCCGGCCGCGCGCAGCGCCGTGTACTCGTTGAGACCGAGCCCAGACACGCCGCGCTGGAAGGCGATCACGCTCGACATGAGCGTAGGAATCGGCTCCGCTGTCTGTGCCGGGTTTCGCTCGGGCGCCAAATTCGAGAGGATGCTGGCGACCCGGAAATCCGAGCGCATGTCGAGAATGCCGTCCGCCGTCGTCATGCCGTCCGCCGTTTTCACGCGGAAGTTCAGTGCCTCGGGCACGTACGTGCGTTCGCCTGGCCAGGCGTACACGAGGCGTTCATGACGCGTCGCACCACCCGTTCCGCCCACGCCGGGGTCTGCGTCTGCCGTGGCGTTCGCCGTGGTCAGCAAAGTGAGAGCTGGCGAAATGACAGCGGTGCGCCCGCGCCCCTGGGTGCTCGCTGTCAGCACGTGTGTGCGTGTGCTGAGACGAATTGCAGCACTGGTGCGCGCAGTGACGACCACGTTGGTGTCACGAGACGGTGAGTCGTCCCCGAGCAGAGCCGCCAGTGCGGTGGCGTAGAGAGCTTCGAGGCCTGAAGCCACTGCTGCGTTGATGCCCTGCACCGCTGCAGTGAACACGGTGGTGCTCGTCACGTGCAGGCGCGCACCCAAGCCCGACAGCACGTCCCACGAATCGCCCGTCGTCGCGGTGGGAACCACCAAAGGCGTGAGAACCAAAGCCGCCGCGTACGGCGTGCCGTCTACTTGCAGCCCAAGAGTGCTTGTGATGGGGCGGATCGGAACGATGTAGCCGCCATCCTGCGAGGCACTGTAACCGCCAGGCGTGGTATTGCCCGGCACGAGCACGGGCGCGCTATCCGCATCACTCGCGAAATGCAGGCGCCAGGGCAAGCTCGCCGTGGTGGCAACGATGGGGAACGTTGCCCCATCCAAGCGCTCGATGGTGAGCGTGGTGCTGGAGGCAGCCGGATCGGTCTGTACGCGGTATGTGCCCGCGTCCGACGCAGGAGACTTCGCTCCTGCGTTGTTGAAGCCGATCACGATGATGTCGCCCTTGCGCGCGCCCGTGGTGCCATCCGGCCGCGCAATCAGATCCCATGCTGAGGGGCCGATGAAAGACTGGGTGACCGCCGTGGCCGTTGCGGTCAGTGAGCCGCCGACACCCTTCGTGATCGGGTCGAGCGCGGTGAACGTGACGCGCGCCGCCAGCCGAAGCCGGCCCACGCCAGAGCGGAACTCGCGCCCAGCAGCCACGCTTGCGGCCAGCACCGGCACCACCGGGTTGGCGTCGGTGCTGGTTCGGCACAAGGGCAAATCGCGGAACACACGGCAGCCCTTGGACGACGCAAGGCTGATGGGCACCGCAATCAGTCGGCTGAACGACTTGTTGCGAAGCGCCGCGAACAAGTTGCCGCCGCTGGTGCCGAAATCGCCGAGCGTTTCGTCAAAGCCGCCGATCTTGTTGATCAGATCCTGCGAGCTGAAAATCTCTTGGGGCTGGGCCTTCGTGGTCACGGTGCCCGTCGAGTCCACTGACACGGCGTAGGTCATGTCGGAGCATTCGCCGACAGCAGCTACGACTCCCGTGCTCACGCCTGCCACCGCTCCCGGAGGCGGCAGATCGATGATCGCAACACCCTCGATTTGCGAGATGACCTCGGAACCTGGGTAATAGCCGAACCGCCGAATGAATCCCATTGTGCGCTCCTAGTGTGTCGTGAGCCCGGCCTACTGTGAGCCCCAGGCCCGAACGGTATCTGAAAACCCCGGTTGTGACTAGCCGGCCCCCGCCGCCAAATCAGTGGTCGTTATGCCTTCAATCGGAGGCGTAACAGTATCGCTCCGGTCAGCCTCGTACGTCTCCACTTCAAGCCGCAGCTCCAGACCAGGCACTGCGCCGACCATGCGAATCTGCGGCACAGCCGCCTGCAGCGTCATGCTCGCCAAGCGCCACCGACGGTTGGCGTTCTCGGTTGAATCCACCGCAGAAATGCTCGCTTTGAGGTAGCTCGCCACAGCGTTGAAGTAGTGCGGCAAGCGCAGACGAAACCCGCTCATCCAATCAACTGGGTCGAATGCGTCCTCAAGCATGGCAATCAAGCCCATGCGCTCCGTGGCATTGGTACACCACAAGTCAATCGTGATGACTTGCGTGAATTCCGATGAAACCTGCAGCAGACGACCGTCAGGAAGTTGCTCAAAACTAGGCACAAAACCCACTGCATCGTAAATGCCGGGCTCCTCTGTGTAGATGTTGGCTGATGGGTACTTGGCGTTTTGATCTGGCTCGGGCCAGGTCTCTTCAACCTTCAGAAACCTGTGCCTTGCTCCGCCGGGCGCGTCGTATGACAGGTTCTCAATGTACTCGCGCAACCCACGCAAAACGGCTGTGCGCACGTCAGTTTCGCGCGCAGCAGTGTAGGCCTCTGCCTCGCTCTGGCTCAGAATCAGACGTGTTTTACGCTGAACTGGTTGCGAATAGACCTCATCGTCCAGGCTCATAGCTTGTCCCTAGCCGAAAAGGCCTTGTCGATGTACGCCAAAAGCACGTTTGCGAGCACCTGCTGGAACTTTGGATCCAGCAGCACGCGCCGCCGTCTGATGCCCCGCCGGGCGATCTTGCGGGCAATGAAGAACGCTACTTTGCGCGCCATCACGTAGTCAGCGATGCCCAATCGGCGCCGAACCCAAAGATGGAGCTTCCCTCCTACGCGCACCGGAGGTTGCCGAGCACCAGGCCGGCGGCCAGCTTCGATGTTGTAGCCGTAGGGCGCTGCGTTGCTGATTCGCAGGGCAGAGTTCCCCTGAATCAGCCTGTATTGCCACTTGTTGGCGAATCGGCCCTGATCGTAGATGCCACGCTTGATGGTCTCGACGCCCAGCATGGCCACCATGACCGGCGCAGCTGTCCGCATGGCGCCCGCGCGCACTTCGCGCGCAACTTTGGCTGTGTATCGTTTCTGGTACTCGCCCCAGCGTTCTACTGGGATGGTAATTGAGCTGTTCTCAGCCACGAACGTCGCCGTCGCGCGTGCGGTCCTCGCTGGCGCGCAGCAGCTTCACAGACCAGCCGAATTTCATCGGGTCGTAGCTGGGCGGGCTGTTCGGCACATAGCGGCGGCGCATTCCCGAGCCATCCGGCTGCGCGGTGCGCACTTCCCAGTAGAAGCTTTGATCCAACGGAATGTCCTCCCCGTTGGTCCCGTGCCCTTGGAGAAAATCCTCGGTATATCGGGGGCTGATGTCTGTGACCATGACTTGGCCCAGCTCCTCAGTTCCGATTGCCTGCAAGTCAGACCGCAGCTCGGTGAATGGCGCGACTTTTGGGTAGGGCAAGAGCAGCTCCTCCTGAACCACTTCCTCTACGCCGAGGCCGCGCTCGCCCCCAGACCAGCGAACCCAAACCAAGCGCACCTGCTGCGTGCGCACCCCAAGCTGCACTTCCAGGTCGCGCAACTGGTCAACAGTGCAGGTGAGCGACTGAACCAGACTCTGGTTCACCTTGGAGTCAGCAATGGTTGTGAAGCTGCCTCCGCACCGGCACGTCGAAAAGCCGCAGCTGCCGCAGCAGCCCATGGTCAGCTCTCCGCGATCGCAGAGAGCGCTGCCGAGCCCGAGCCTTTTGCCCAGAACTGCGAATGCCTCTGCTCGCACACGTACTCTTTGAGGCCTGCATCCACGCTGAGGACAATGTGGTCTGTTACGCCGTTCAACGAGACAGTCACTGTTCGTCCAGCGGTGGCGTCGTTCAGCCGAAACGTGATCTTCTTCGGCTGAAAGTCAAAAAGCACGTTGGGATCAGTCGGATACGCAGCCGGTGTGGCGAGAGCAAAAGTCTGGATGGCCATGGAATCTCCTCAACCTACGGGCACGGAAGTGCCTGGCCCGCGACGCTGAAACCGCGCACTGAAGACATACTTGGGCACGCCGAGGATGTCCGCGAGACGGTTTGCCCACCGAACATACTCCTTTTCGAGTAGATCCGTGTAGTTGCCCCGTAGCTTCAACGTGCCGAGCTGTTCTGCAATCATTGAGCAGAGCGCAGAGCGCAGCTTCTCCTCGACCTCATCGAGCGTGAACAAGATGCGTCGCACTCGGTCGATGGCATCGGAGTTCACCAGCAGCTCCATCGCAGATTCGAGCATGAAGACGGTCTGCACCGGCCTCGGCAAGCCGAACTGAATGGACGCCGCGAACGAGGTCTCAAGATAGCCGAGGTGATAGCGAATCCGCTCTTTCTCAGCATCAGTCAGAGCGGCCACTTGTCACCTCACTCGAATGCTACGCCAGCCTCACGCATACGAGCAATCGCGCCCATTCCGTAGCTCTCCTCACTGACGACATCACCCACCGACAGGCGGATGAACTGCCCGCCCCAAGAGAGCGTGACAGCCGTGGCGACGATGCCGTACGTCTCGCGAGCAGACGCGGCGGGTGCGGCGGCGGGCGCAGGAGCGGGGGCGGGTGGCAGAATCGGAGGCACTTCCGGTTCGGGCGCCGTCTCGACCAATCCCTCTACAGAATCAGCACTCTTTTTGGCCATGGGCGTCTCCTGATTTCAAGAATACCACGCCACTGCGTGGTGCGGTGCCCCGTCAGCGCGGTACACGCCCGGCGCGAGCTATGTGACGAGCGACCCCAGCATTGACGGGGCGAGTCAAACTAGCACAGGCCTGGCTGCCAAATCGAGCCGCCTTCCGCCAGAGAGCCAAATCTTGGTGAGCCCAAGAACGCAAAAACCCGGTGAAGGCCTTCCAGCCAACACCGGGGATTCCGCACTGTTACGTGCTGGGAGTCAACGAGGGCTACTCGCCGTGTTCGATCGTGCAGAAGCGCTTGAAGCGACTCGCGTCACCCACCGCAGCGTCAGTGCGGATCGGCCAGTCGCCGATGAACTTCCAGCTGGTCGCGACCTGATCCTGCAAGCGGTTCAGCGGACCACGGATGATCATCTGAATGCGGTCGGACATGATCTCGATGCCGTTGTTCACGATGCGCGCATCGCCGATTTTGCCGGTGACGCCCGCCTCGGTGATCAGCGCCTGCATGTCCGAGTAATACTCGAACATGCCGCCCTGAGCCGTGAACAGCATGCGGTGGACCTTCACGCCGGTCGTGAGCCCGTTGGCGTAAAGCTCGCCAACGAAGGGGTCCCGCTGGTCATACGTGTTGGTGAGACCGCCGACGACCGTCTCAGCCACCGGGCACTCCGAGTTGCGGAAGAACACCGTTCCAAGCAACTCGCCGATCGCGAACTGCTTGTACATGTAGTAGTCCGGCAACGCCGTCAGCAGGCGCTGGAACTCGTTGTCATTGAAGATCTTCGCCTGCGAGACGGGATCGAGATGGCAGTGGAACCGTCCATCGCTGTGCTCCGGCACGTTCTGCTGCCAGAGGTGCGCGACGGCCGCGCGCAGGTCGGCGAGGGTCGGCACGTCCGAGCCGCTGAGGTCGTCCACCTTGTTGCCACCACCAGACCGCACGATGAACGAGCGGTCTGCCGAGAGCACGTAGGCGCGATCGGCTACCGAGACGGCAGCGCTGAGCGTCACCGTGCCGGGGCCGGACTCGTCACCCGCCAAATCAGGAGTGAATCCGATGACGTTGCGCGACACCTCGGCCGGGCCGGTCGTGTCGTAGATCACGACTGCCAGCGGATTGCTCGACGAAACCAGATCGAATCTGACGGTGCTGCCACCAACGAGTTGCGGGTTGCGCGCGCGGGTGAAGCCATTGAGGCGCTTCACGCGGAGCGTGGTGACGGCGACTTGCGCGCCATCCGCCACGGTGTGCCCGCTGAGCGCCGCCGCGTACATCCGGTTGCGGGACACTCGGTTGAGGGTCTGCGCGGACATGAGACCGAGTTGCTGCGTGTTGCGCAGGAACAGGTTCGCAATCGCGACCATGCTCGTCGGCATGTGAGTGTCGATTGTGCCGCTGTACTGCTGCAGCTGCGCTTGCCACTGCTCGACGGGATACGTCGCCGGAGTGGGATCGACACCAGGCGCCGTGGGGCGCGCATCCACAGGAATCAGGCCAGGAGCGCTGAAAATCTGCGTGTCACCAACGCCGGCAGGCCACGCAACCGGGGTGGCTTCTGCACGAAAGAGCGTCTTCGGAAACAGCGCGTCATGAAACTGTCGCTCCAGGAAGTTCTCCTGGACGATCTGGCGAACTTCGGGCGACTGCAAAATGACTGAGAAATCGGCCATGGCATTATTCCTTTGGTGTCGAGCGTGAATCTACATAGAACCGTGACCACGCAGCAAACAGAATCAGCGTCAACCTGGCACGCCAGAAGCTGGGTTTGTGAGGCCCAACGCGCGTAAGCGCGCGTCATACTCCTCACGCGAAAGCTTCAGAGCATCTTTGCCCGCCCCATTTGTCTCCGGTGGTTTTACAACCGGAGTAGGGCGACTAACCGCCGGCTCACTGTGTCCAGTGGTGGCAGGTCGATCCTGAACCGCATAGAGAGCTGGGTGACTTGCGCGAAGCGTTTCGCGAAAGAACTTGCCCTCATCGAACACCGCGCTGCCGTCACTCGGAAGAGTGGCAACGTGCTTTTTGAGCACGTGCAGCGCGTAGTCGACATCCACCACCCCGGCCTTAGCCGCCGCAAACTTGAGAGCGGAGGCAGCTTCTGCCGCCTCTAACTCTTGTTGCAGACGGCGGGTCTCTCGGTCAGCTCCGACGTTTTTCTTCGCAAGTTGGCGGTTTTTCGCCTCCAACTGAGCGATGGCAGCCTTCAGCTGCGCCACGTCGTCCCCACTTGCAGGAAGCGCGGGCTCCGGTGCAGGTGCGGTTGGAGCCACAACAGCGGGCTTTTTGGTCGCCGCTGCTGCCTGCTCAAGCTCCTCGGTATTCGCAAACCCAAGGGATTGCGCCCTTTGATCTGCCTCTTGCTTCGCGAGGCGCTTTCCACGAGCACGCTCCTCCTCTTTGATGCGACGCATCGCCGAGGTTGGGACCGTGATAATGGCTCCTGTAGCAGGATCGTTTTGGACCTGAATCGGCTCTGTGCCCGATGCAGGTGGGTCTGTTACTGGTGGCGGTGCCGGCGTTGAGCCCGGCGCGGTGCTTGGTGCTGGTGCTGGTGCTGGTGCTGTTTCTGGTGCTGGATCTAGGTCTGCCATCGCTCGCTCCTCGCGCGTTTGTCCCTTCGTCCGTGTCTATTCCGACTGTATGTCCGCCGTCGTTTCGCGTGTGAAACGACGAAAGCACGTCAGCTTCGATCGGTCGGGCGCTGGCTTTTTCACCGAACCTGTCATCCCCCCGGCTCAGTCCGGGGATGGACTCAGACGCTCGGTGCGAAACTGGTGCTGAGGTCGGTGAACGACCTGGGCAGGTACGTGATCACGAATGCCGTGACCGCTGCTTCGAAGGTGATGGTCTTGCCATCATCACTGATTTTGGCGACGGTGGCCGAGGCCGTGCCGCCTGTGTCGGTCACCTGACGCGGGCCGGCAGCTGCTGCGCCCGCCGTCACGCGAAGCGAGTGGATGCCGTTCACGGCCGGGAGGTTTTCGCCCGTATCGAGCGAAACTCCGGTGATGGTCCCCGCCGCCTTGGCCGCCGCCGTGGTGATGTCTTGCGTGGCTGAGCTGGTGAGGCCCGTGAACGTCACTTTCACGGGAGCCAGGATGTTGCCAAGCTTCATGCGCTTCAGGCAATCCGCGACCTCATTGGGGTTCGCATCGTTGAGCGCGCGCTGCAGAGTCTCGATTTTGGTCGTGGTCATCAGTCCCTCCGCGCGCTACGCGCGCTCTCCCAGAAATACTTTGACGGTGGTAGTCACACCGGAAACTCGTGTCAGGTCAAGCGCCGTAAAGGGCACTGTCTGGCTGATGGCGCAGAAAAACGAGTCAACTGGGACCGATTGCGTGGTCCCGTCAGCGCTCGTGAGCCGCAGCTTCACCTTGCCGCCCACCGTTTTGACTACGAGCACGTGCACGTTGGCCAGGCCGCAGAGACCTACGGCCTGCACAGCATCGGCCGTCAGCTCATAGAGCCCGATGGCCTTGTTCTTCAACGTAACCTGCTCCTCAATGGGCGAGGTGACCTCGGGATCCCCTGATGGCGAGCCTGAAAGAGGCTGCGTCAGGTAATCACCGCTGAGCTTGAACGTGTCCACTGATTACCCGCGCAGCTTGAAGGGCATGGGGTCAGCCGGGCTGTCGCTATAGGTCTGCCCCGCGCCCGTCGTGCTCACCGGAACACCGGCAGCGGGGACGTACGGCACATCCTCGGGGAAATTCGAGGAAGCATCTGTGTCTTCGGCAATCGACCGAAGCGTCCGTGGCTGTCCTTGTGGACGTGCACCCTTGAACATTGGCAGGCCTCCCCTATTTACGCTGTCAAGTGGCAGCGTACCGCAGGCTGATTGCGCAGTCTACTCTGCCTCAATCTCGTCGCCAGCATCGTCGAGGTCTGTGTCGCCCGACTCTGTAAGGTCGATTTCCGTGGAGTCGTCCTTTGCGTAGGCTTTGGAAAGCTCCGAAAAAACCCGAGCAACACGGTCCTGATCGGCCAGCGCGCAGCTCACCGTCAGCTGTGCAGCCAACGTCTGTGCCTGGTCGCCAGTGATTCCGCGAGACAGCTCGTCTTCTAAAGCATCTGCAAGATCGGGGTCAATCTCGCCCAAAGAGGTGCGGAGCAGAGCGAGCTTGGACGATGAAATCAGCTCGTCTTCGTCAAGACCGGCTTCTTCGATGACCGCCTCAATCTCCTCGGCGTACTCCTCAATCAGTGGGCCAAGCTTGGCGAAACTGGGATCGTTTTGAGAAAAAAGCCCAGCAAAGGCCTGCACACGCTTTAGGTCCATCGCGGGATGCTACCTGCGCTGATTCACTGGTGCCAGATCTTCTGGCCGGCCCAGCTCCAGGCCACCACTCCCCAACCAGGCTGCCAAGGCGTGACAATCGCAGAATCGTTTGGGCGGTTCGGCGGATGCGCCCACCGACCAGCGCCTGCTGGGAGAAAGAAGTGCTGCCCGATTCCTACGACTTGGCCGTGCATCTCCGCTGAATCAGACGCGCTCTCCGCCTCGGGATCGTCCAGGCGCTCGGTCCACCGCTGACGCATCGCCGGGAATGCAGGGCGTATCGCTTTGAGCGCCTCTACGCGCACCGCGTTGTACGCCAAAGACGTTTCGGTGCGCGCAAGGCGCTGCACTCGCCACCACGACGCGCTCAATACCTCGCCCACATACGCTGCTCGCTCTTTGGGCGTGCCAGCGGGCGTGCCTGAGGCGATCGTAGCGAACGCGTGCCCAAGCAGCCGAGTGGTCATGGTGCGCTGCACCAACTCAGACCCGTATGTGGAGCGCTCACGCAAACTGGCAGCAAAAGCGTGGTCCTCCAACTGCCCGGCGGTACCCAAAGTGCGCCCCAGCAATCGCTCCAGCGCGTACACCGAGTCACGCGCACTCTCTCGTACGCCATCGATGAGCATGCCAGTGAGGCTGGAGTTGAAGTCGGTCAGCAGATCCAAGATCAAACTGTGCACGGGTGCTTGCGGCGCAGCCTTGATGCGAAAATAGGCTTCACGCTCAAGGCGCGCGACGCGGGTCTCGTACTCGTCCTGCAAAAGGCCGGCGGACTGTACCCGAAATATCCGATCTGCGGCTCGACTGTCGGCGATGAATGCTTCCTTGAACATGCTCAGTTCTCCCACGCAAGCCACACCAAGTCGCCCGCACCCACCAGTTCCACAGTAGAAACCAACACATGCGAAGCGCGGTTTTGCGCGTGACAGCAAACACCGTGATGTCGCGTACTCCGTGGTACACGTCAAAGCTTTCGCCGCGCCAGACTAGAGTCAGTTCACGACCGTCAGGTTCTACAAAACGGCAGACACACTCAGCCATAAGCTCCTAATGTCTATGTGAGCACTCCACACACAAGTAGTGATTTCGTTCATGCGCATCCCCAACCGTAAGGCGCATGCGTAGGTCGCTCACAGCACGCTCTAATGCTGCGTCATCCAACTTTGCTAATGAAATGGGCTCTTTACGCCCATAAACCACCAGCAAGCGCATCATCTGCTCACGACGTGACCCGCTCACAGCCGGGAGCTTATCGCAGATCAGGACGAGATGATCCTGTCTGCCGCCAAGCCTCTGTTAATTTCGACAATGCAGTGACTCGGTGCCTTGGCCAGCTGCCGTTCCATTGCTGGAGCGCATCGCCGGCACGCGTACGTGACTGAGCAGCGGTAGTACGGCTGCGCTTTGCCGTCGCTGCCCTTGATTTGCACGACTTGCTGCAAGAACGTCTCGGGATCATTCTCCATCAACAGCACAAGTGCCTGATTTTTGCGCGCTTCCGCCATCTCCATCATGACAATGGCGCGCACTTGTGGTCGTTGCCCGCACGAAACGCATTTTGCATTGATTGGAAACGCGTACTTAGCGTGCATCTCCTCAGCAGAGATACGCCCGCCCGCAAATTTTTTGATGTGTCTTGCTCGCACTGCTCATGCTCCCCATGTTGCGGCAATCTGCTCCCATTGCAGACCACGCGCGCCAAACCGCTGTGATTTGTCGTCGATGAACAGGTCAGCCAAAGGCTTACCTTGTTGACCGTCATCTATCGCAGCGAAGATGCCCGGCAGTTCAGCCGTAACAAACTGCACCATCTGCTGATAGCGCGCCTCGTGGAACTCACGCGAGGCTTCCCACCGCTGGATCTGCTCAACAGTAAGGTTTTTCCAAAGCGGATTTAGCCGCCAATCCACGCGCAAAGCACGGTTTGAGCGACTGCTATACAGAATCATGACATGATCTGCTTTGAGCAAAGACTTGAGCGCAACATGTGCCCCTGGCACAAGACTCAGAGGCTGATTCAGATCGCTGTAAACGCGCGTCTGCACCAATGTCCCATCGAAATCAATGCCGATGATCATGCGCGCTCAAGCTCTTTGAGAATCGCCGGCATGTCGCGGCAGCGCACCCAACGCACAGCGCTGCCACGCTCTTTGGCACAGTCGACCAAGCCCAAGTCGGACAGTTTTCGCAACTTGCTGATGCTGATGCTCATCTGAGACAACCACCATTGGGCATCCAACCAGCCCTCATCTTTCGGCACCTTCGTGAGCAATCGGTACGCGATACCGTCGTCACGATCGATGAAAATCTCTCCGCGAAAGGGCGAAATCGGCGAGTCCGGCGGAATGGCGTGCGCCACATCCACCGGCTGGCCTGACTTGTTGTAATTCAGGGCGCGGTGCGCGGGCGCTGCCGGGCGCCAGTCACGCGACGCCCAGTGCGTCTGGCCGCGAAGGACAATGCGAGTCGACATGCTCTACGCCGTGGCTCTAGCTTGAGGCCCCATTGTTGGCGGAGGCGCGGCGTTGCCTGACTGCGCGCGCTTCATAGCCTGCTCTGAGAATTTCTCTGCCATCTGCTCTGCGAGAAGCCGCGCCTTAATGACAACTTCCCGTACGTTGGTGATCTGGAAATACTCGGCAATGAACTGCGTCGCCTTCTCCTCATCAACCAAGCCGTACTGCTTGGCAAGGCCGCTCGCTTGCACTGCTTGCAGCACAGCCTCAAACGAGGGCGTGAAGTAGCTCGGCCAGCGCAGCTCTACTTCCTCGCCATCTCCAAGCTCGCGCGGCACAAACGTCGTCTCGCCTGTAGCGTCGTCCACAACCTGACGCTTTGGCAGCTTGATCACGCTGCGCACGATGGCGGAAGTCCCGTCCGGCTGTGCTTCTGCGCGGCGAGTGCCGAGTTTGTGCGCGGCCTTCAGAACCATCTTGAGCAGACGCTTGACGCCGTGTTCGCCGTACTGCTCACGCAACACGTCGGCCTGCTCAATCATGTTCGAATAGTTGTGATCGACTTCGCTGGCAGTGCGCGAGGGGCCGCCAGTGTTCGTGTCCAGAAAGCAGCGCGAGGTGATGAGCGCTTTCTCTTCCAGCTTCTCCGCCAGCTCCACTGCGGCTTTGGCGCCCGTGCCAGTGATCTCCATGTAGGCGACATCGCCTCCGCGCTCGACTTGCAGCGCATTGGTCGAACCCTTGCGCACGTTGTCGAACTCGGCATCACTGATGATCTTGAGCGTGGGATCTGCATTGGCGATAGTGCCGCGATTCGCCTGTGCATAGAGCGCATCGATGGTCTCGATCAGGTCGTACACGCCATGGCAGTCAGAATCACCGTCGATGGAATCTTCCACCGGCTGGTTCTGCAGCCACACAACCGGGCAGAAGCCGAGGTTGTGGTTCACTTCAACTTTGGGCAGACGCTCCCACCGGGGCTCAACGCCGTCTTCGCAGGCAACGCGCTCCCACACCGTGTCGGTCTGTTCGTCGATGACTCGGCGGTACCAGAACCAAGCTTCCTCCCACTCGCCCGTGTCCTTGGCGCGCACATGCTCGACGAACTGGTAGCGCTTTTCGATGCGCCGCACTGCGTGCGTGTGCCGGTCGGTGAACTCGGGTGTGCACCACCGGGGGTCGTGCACCTCAACGATGGGCTCGCCGTTGACGAACTTGAAGCCGATGCCAACTGCCCCCATGGCCCCGCCGTAGGTACGCGCGAGCAGCATTTGCGGCCACAGACGACTCGCTTCGCAGAACCCAACCAGCCAGTCTTCGGTTCTTGGATCGTCACTGATTACACGAGGGTGCCGCCGAGCGGAGAACAGCAAGCTCGTGAAGCGGTTGACGATGACTCGGCCCAGATAGTAGGGCGCAGTCGGGCGCCGGAACTTGAGCGGCAGGGTCTGCCCAGCGTCGTAGAAGCCAGCTGGAATGAAGCCCTCGGTAGCGACCAGCTCGTGCTCAATTTTGCTGAGATGCGCCCGGCCATCCCAATCCGCTTTGCGCGAGTCGTAGTTGGCGCAGCAGTAATAGCGCCACAAGATGTCGAGATCTTGCTGCCGGGGGTTGAGCGGCATGGTCGGACCGCCTTTGCCGCTCTCGGACACGACTTTGGGCGCGGCCTGGGCCAGCATTCCCTGTGTTCCGCCCATATCAACGCGCATTCCGCTGCTCATGTCAGCAGCCTACCTGCCAAAGGCGCCCTGAGCGAGCGCCGCGAAGTCGACGACCGGCGTTTGGCCGGCCGAGACGAGCATCGTCACCAGAGATTCCACGTCCGCGTTGAGCCGGCACGTGCGCGCGGTTTCACCGCACAGCCAGTGCAGGATGACCTGCGGGCCTTGCTGTTCTACTGAAGTGACGCTGGCGGCGTCAATGGCGAGGCGCTCGCCGTCTGTCTTCGTGACGACCAAAAAACAAAAGTTCGGACCTTCGGCGATAAATGCGGTTTTCATAGAGGCCTTGGCTTGATGGAGGTGGCGATACGCTGCGCAGCTTCTTTGCACGCAGCTTCAATGGAGGAGCACTTGTCGAGCACGATCACATAGTCGAAGTCTTTGACGTGAATCTCAGCGCGGTACTTGCCTTCATGATCGATCATGATGCGCACTGCGGCCACCACGTCGCCGGGCGATTGCTCTTGTTGGCTCACTTGGCCGCCTTTCTTCTAGGAGGCTTGACCCTATAGTCTAGCGACTGCTCAAGTCGAGCATACGTGCGCGCATGCGTGGGCGCTTATGCCGGGAACCCTCACGCGCAAACCAGGAGGCCATGATGCGATCTCCTGTGTGACCAGCCGGGTCGTAGAACAATAGTTCCCGGATCCAAGCTCGCACTTCATCAGGTAGGTCTGTGCCGCCTGGACCGCTTGGGATAATCCACATCTCAGAGCGCATCTCAACTGCAAGGGATTCGACACCGAAGCTTGAGTCGTATTTGTTCTTACCTGTAGTGGTAAAGGGCTTCACCGGGATCCCGGCTTCGACTGCCCACTGAAGCAGGAAGGCTTGGGCGCCGTTGTCTTCTACAATCATGACTGAGTTGAAATGCTCATGTGCCCATTTCATCCGCGAGATAATCTCGGGCGCCTTCCAGCGCCCGGACTGAATATCGCAGACGATTCGCCGGCTGGCTTCGTCAATAGCAATGGTGAACATGGAGGAAAGGTCAGACTTATTATTCTTGCCGAGGGCAAGGTCTACGCCGGTATAGCAGGGGTAATGTGCACCGTTCGAGCCCGTGGGCGGTGTTTGCCGGAAGGTGAGTCCTTTGCCGAGTGCAAGACAGGCGTTGATCCATTCTTCCTGAAAGCGGCCGGCGGCTTCAGAGCGAGCTTCGCAGAGGTAAGAACGCGCGAAGTTGATAGGCGTCATGCCGGCCGAGATGCTGCGCAATCGCGGCACATTGAACTGCTCGGGCCAAAGTGCGCGCCACTCTGCTGTTGGGTCGCGTGGGTTTAGGACTGCCGAGTAGCGCTGATAGAACCAGCCAGGGCGCTCAGAGAGCACATGGAGCAGGTCATCAGGATGCCAGGGAGTCCCAATCACCCAAACCCGACCATGGTCAGTAAGGCGGGAGAGGACGGTAGAGTCAAACCAATCAATGGTTTTCTTACGCGCAGCGGCCGTTCGAGTATTTTCGAAGTCGAGTAGGTCATCGACAACAATCAGGTCTAACCGAGAGCCGAGCACTGAGCCCTGGACACCGACTGCTTGCACAGTTGGGTCTTTGGAAATGGTCGGTCTGTTGACCGTAAGGGCCATGGAATGCCAGGAGTCGCCTTCATGCGGAGAAGGCTTGAGGTCAGGGAAAACCTCCTGGACTTTCTTGTTCGTCTCAACGTGCCGGCGAATGGAGGAAAGAGTCTTGGCTGCTTGAGCGCCAGAGTTGGCTACGATTGCTGAGCGAATAGTTGGGTCAGTACCAATCGCATGCAACGTTGCGCCCACCGCAATATGCTGAGTATTGTGCGTGACGGTGTACGCACGCCCGGCCAGAAACGTGTGGTTGTCTGAGTTGACGGCTAGGCAGCGCACAAGTTCGCTTTGCGCCGGCACAACTTCACGCACAGTGCGGTGCCGCGTCCAGCGACGGTCACCGTCGAGCACTTGCTTGTCGAGTTTACGTGGCAGTTTGAACACTGCTTCGCGCGCCGTGAAGCACACGCGGTAGTGCGTGCTGTCGTAGCCTTTGATGGGGCCTGAAATCAGCGAGGCTTTGAAGCCGAGTGAGCGGACAAGCTCAAGTGTATTTGTGGCCAGACATTCGCGCGTAGAACTGAAGTACACACGGGAGTTATTGCCATGCTCACGTGAGACGGTGCCATCTGTGTCGAGCAAGCCGGCGAGGAGTTCTCGGCGCTGTTCGATGGAGCCGCGCAGGTACTGCTCAGGAATGTGTTTGTTGTCGGCGACACCGAGTTGCTTGAGGCGTTTGCTAAGTGTGTCTGGTTGGTGCCTAGCTTCAATGGAAGTGCCGACCTTGACGCGCAGCGTGTTCGCTCCCTGCTCCTGCCATTTACCGTGAATACCCTGCTCTATTTCAATGCACTGATCCACCACAGATCTATCATCTTTGTGGCAGGTAACGCCGGAGTTTGCTGCGTCGCCGTTACCGAGCCAGACACCAAGCACATAGGGGTGAACGGGGTAGTCCTGTTCAGGATATTGAACCGGGGAAGTGACGGGTACTTTCCAATGCCAGCGATCGTTACGTTTGAGCTGTTCACGGATTTGTTTGGTTGTGGCGACGCGCGGTGCGCGTCCAGCGTCTAAGTCATCCGTGGTCCACGCAAGCCAGCGATGCTCGTCATCAGCTGTGATTGTGGCGCCGTCATCAAACCTGAGGGTGTAGGTCTGCCTCTCCCAGATTGGAGACATGGCTGTGACTTGGCAGGGAGCGCCAGAACTAGAGTAGATTGTGTCGCCTTCTTTGATGGCAGACAGAGGTCTGAATCCGGTAGGTGTTGGAATCTCCGTAGTGAGCGGCAAAGCTTTGGCGTGCTCTACGGGGGCCATGAGCAGCACTTTCTCTTCATCTCGGAGTGTCTGCTGCCACTCCTCATGAAAAGGTGCGTTGAAGACCCGGCGTCCAGTTTTCTCGTGAGGTAGCGCGTACTCCACGAAACACTCGGCTCTAGTTCTGGCTTCTTGGAGCTGGAGCGCTCTCTGCGCCGCGCAGCGGCGCAGCAATGCTTGCGACATGGATGGAATCTACCCTGAAATTTTGAAAATTTTGTGGGCTTTTGCGCAAAGGGGTAGGGGTAGGGGATAGAAGGTA
>OFPF01000001.1_pt1 | contig 174019 bp, 239 predicted proteins | sample 1542561 | NCBI WGS metagenome assembly OFPF01 (sample SAMN05503971, study PRJEB24370) | sediment metagenome | isolation source: lake sediment | place: USA: Lake Hill lake, St. Paul Island, Alaska | collected 2013 | reverse complement strand
ACTCTTTCCCTACACGACGCTCTTCCGATCTGGTATACGGGGGCGGGTTATCGAACGACTGGCATGTGTTGCTGGTTGGGGTCGGATGCGGACACGGGCGGGGGCGATGGACAAGCGGTTGGCTGGGGCGGTGGTGGCGTTTGTGCTGTTGATGGCGGCGGCGTATTGGGCGGCGGGGCGGACGAAATCTTCGGTGCCTACGGACGAGTGCGTGCGTCGGTGTTTGGAGCGGGGGTCTGAGCCGGCGGGGATGTCGAAGTACAGGCCGAAGTGGTGTTTGTGCGATGCGACCACGGACGTGTTTGACCCTGCGGAGCCGGACATTGACTATTCGGAGGCGCACGTGCCTGTGCAGGCGGAGCCATGATGCGGCGCGCGGTGAAGATCCCGCATCGGTACGTGCGTAGCGTGCTGGTGCTCGGATTTGCGTCGGTGGTGCTGTGCATTGTGGCGTCTACGGCGGGTCTGATTATTCGGATGCGGACGCGAGTAATCTCCGAAATCCGTTCTGAGCCGCCGGAAAGCGTTTCGCCAACATCACAGCCTGCAGAAATCGTTTCGCCAACACCGAAGGCGCTGACGTGTGACGAGCAGTGTATTGCGCACGGATTTGCTCCGATAGTCGCGGTGCGCAAGACGGTGGAAGACGAAAAGTACTGCGAGTGCGATAGGACGAAAATCGTATTTCCATCGGGCGGAAAGCCGAAATGAAAAGGACGAAGAAGATGAAAACGACAGCAACGGTGCTCAGGATAGTGGGAGTTTGCGCGGCGTTGGTGGCGACGTGTTGCGTGCCTCAGCATGCGGGAGACGCGGATGCGAAGGCGTTCGTATCGACGTTTTATCCGAAAGCATCAGACGTGATGGTTCGATGTCAGCAGTACGACACGGACAGAAACGGATATGTGACGTGCACGGCGAAGGCGGACGAGAAAATCCTTTCGCTGGAGTGTCCGGTGAACGTGAATGTCGGGTGCAGTTACCGAAATAGCGAGTGCCGGTTGTCGAAGGGTGCGGTGGTTTCTTCTGGGGCGGGGGAGTGAGCCATGCACAACCATGTATTTACGGAGCGGTGCAAGCGGTGTTGGTCGATCAAGCCGACGCGTGGGCCGTGTGAGGGTTGCAATGCGCGAGCGGTGGCATCGCGTGCGGTGATGCAGGTACCGGCGTCCAATCCGCTGAATGAGAGTGTCCGAAAGGTGCTTGAGGAAGTGCCGCATTGCGGGGTGTCGCTTCGGTACAGCGCGCCGATTGGAACGGCGGTGTGGGTGAAGACGGCGGGGACGTGGCTCATGACGAAAACTGCGTCGGAGCCTCTTGAAAGTGCGGGGCGTTGGTGGGTGACGACGCAGCTGAACAAGAGTCGGCCGGAGGCATGCGAGGACGTGTTCCACGTGGTGAAGCCGGGGTCTGTGCCGCATTGCGGGGTGTCGATACGGCCGGACACTGCGATTGGGACGCGTGTTTGGTGCGAAGACAATCGCGGGGTGTGGCAGCCGACGGTGACTGAATCCTTACCCTATCGGGAAGGGGAAGCACCGTGGCGCGTGTGGCTGCGGCCTACGTGGCTCATGCAGACGCGGCATGTGTTCTACGTGAATGCGCCGCCGTTGCGCGCGATGCAGGCGGAAATCGTGCAGCGCATTCGCCCGGACTTGTTTCCGGACGGGCCGATTCAGGCGGAGCTGCCGACGGGTTCGCCTGTGTGGACGTACCACGACTACCACTGGCAGTACGCGCGCACCACGAACAGACCGAGTTTTCGGCCTGACGGCACGGGCACGGTGGGCGTGCGATTGCGGAAGGGCGAAGAAGTAGAGCGCCCGATTGAGCAGATATTTCCGATGCGGCATTTCGGCGTGGTGGCGTCGGATGCCCCTGTCGGCACCGTGGTCGTGTGCATGGACAAGGGGTATGCGGGGGCGCACCTGACAAAAATCGTGGCGAAGACAGATCTCAACACCGTCGTGTACGGGCCTGAGTGCGTGTTTGTGGAAGGTGCCGTGGACGATCGCACGCCGGTCGTGTACCCGCGCCAGAACGTCTTCTACGCGCATCGTTCGAGGTGACGCCATGACGAAGCAAGAGAACCAAGAGAACCTGGCGCGCGGGCTCGATGCGATCGAACCGCTTGAGGGTGCGACTGTGAACGAACTGCTGGCGTACCAGCACTTGCTTGAAGTCGCTTTCGGAGCGGCCGTCAACCTGCTTACCCACGGGGTGGTGTCGAAATCGGACGCGGAAATCTTGGAGTCCGACAAAGACATTTTGCGGGCTCGTTACCATCGCGTGCAGCAACGCCGCGACGCGATGAAGTCCGATGTCGCCTGATTTCGACGCCAAGCAATGGCATTTCGTAGAAGAGCTGCGGAATATCGCGGAAAATGTCCAGCGTGCGGGAAAATCCGCGGTGCCTATGGCGGTGCAGCGTTTGTGGGAAATCGGCGCGGTGCCTGATATTCACGCAACGTCCGCGGGCTACCTGACGCCGTGGGAAAGAGTGGAGTGGTACGCGGGACAGCTGCACATATTTCTGCAGCGCGAAACCATGACTTTCGTTTCCATATTTCTCGACCGGATGAAAGAGTACGTGCCGAAGCTGCCGGAAGTGGAGATTTCGCCTACGGACTTCGTGTTCAGTCAGAAGCAGCAGAAATACATTTCGGAGCTGCGGCATATTGTCAACACGCTGGAGGAAGCGGACGAATGGTACCCGTCGGCACAAGTCGCGAGAGACGCGCTGCGTGATTTGGGCGCGGAGCCCTGCGACGACACGACGAAGACATCGCTCGCGTCGGAGCCGGTGTCGCACGCGCGGACCGAGTGGTACGCGGGGCGGTTGCTGTACTTGCTCGACGTGGGGCGCTTCCGCGATGCCGGGTTCTACATCGACGCGTTGGACCGGTTCGTACCGAAGCTGCCGGAGCCGACGGGGCAGATCGAACTGCCGGAGCCGGTGACACTCGGCGTGCGCGAGCAGATCGAAGCAGGGCTGGCGGCCATCGAACCGCTGGAAGGGGATTCCATTGTCGAGCTGGCGGAGTACATGAACGACGTGCACCACGGTTGCCTGGCTGCGAGAAAACTGCTGTTGGCATCGCTGACACCGTCTGAGCGTGAAGTGCTGGAAGAAGACCGCGCCATTTTGCGGGCTCGATTTGATCGTACGGTTCGGCGAATGACGGGGCGCGCAAATGAGTGAGCATGAGAAAATGGTGTGGGCTGCCGCGTTCGCTCAGAACGTGCCCAACGGTGCTTTTTACGCGGCGCGTGCTGCGCATCACGCAGTGGCGTGTTTACGCGGCATCGAAAAAGCGCAGGCGTGGGCGGTGCACAACAAAGAAAATGCGCCGCCAGAAGGGCCGGAAAACCGTTATTCGCCGTCGCGCGAAGCGTACGTCCAAAGCATCGACGTGCTCGATCCCAATACGTACGGCCTGATGCGCGAATTCAAAAATCACAAACAGGAGCAATCATGAAAATCGGAACATTGATTGAGGCGTTGCAGTCGTTGAACCCGGATTTCGACGTTGTGCTGTCGCGCGATTCCGAAGGAAACGGCTTCGGAAAGCTCACCGGACTGGGCGTCGAGCATTTTCACCAGGGTGAAGTGCAGGAAGTGTCGGACGAGCGTCCGGCGAATGCGGTGGTGTTGTGGCCATGAACCTGCAACAAAAAATCGATTTGCTGGAGCGGCTGGAAGGGGCGACGTTGCAGTCCTTGCACCGCTTGCAGGAACACGCCTCGTGTCCGGTTCAGCTGGGGTCGATTCGAACCGCCATCGAAGCACTGAAATCCGAAGTGGGGGCGGAAGTCCTGCCTGCGCGGCTCACGTGGCACGAAGTGCTCGATGCCACGCGCCACCCAGGCTTGAATGATTTGGCCAATGCCACGAAAGTGGGGCGACAGGCCGGCTACCGCTACGTCACGTGGAATGACCGCGTGTACCCGTCGAACCTGGACTGGCACGTGTTCTTGAAAGACCGGCAAGGGCCGACGCTGGCCGAAGTCGGACTCGTAGACCCGCCCAAGCCCGCGCCCAAGGCAAACTGCGAGCACAACGACTCGATGCACGCATCGCAAATGCACCTGTGGTGCCGGCGGTGCGGTGCGCTGCGGGGCCCGAACGGTTGGATGCTCCCGCACGAGGTACCATGAGCACCTTGATCGTGGACCAAGCCGAAGTCGATGCGCTGGTTGCGTACGCGCGCGACCCCGCCCATTGGTATCGGCCCGGCCCTGGCGCCACCGTGCCCGGAGACGGCTCCGAACACACGCTGCGCATGGGACAGCACCGCGTGGTGTTCACGTACACCGTGGCCACGATGACGGCGGGCTCGCTCAAAGAAGGCACCGTGTTCCGGCACCTGTCGATTTCCGTGCCGCAAATACCGAACTTTCCCGACCTCTACCCGTCGCCCGACGCCGTGACAGAGATTGCCCACGCCTTCGGCTTCACGGGCGCGCTCAAGGATTGGTTGTTGAGCCCAGTGCCCTTCTTCCCGGTCATTGCCGTAGGGCAGGTCGTTCCCGAAGCCTCCGCGGTGTCCGATGTCCCGTGACTTCGTGCATGTTTGTACGTTCACCGTGGGGCTCGACGAACTGACGCGCAAGAAGCAGCGCAGCTCGCTGGAAGTCGCCCGCGTGCTCGCCGAAGCGGGGCGTTTCTCGGTGTTCGAGGCGACGGCCAACATTGATATCGCCCGCACCATGAACCGACTGGAAAGGCTCGGCTGGTTCGTGTACGACAGCGAGACCGGTTACCCGTGGACGAAAGCCACGCTCACGGCCGCCGGTAAGCGCGCGCTCGGCATGCCTGTCGATCCGCTCTCGGAGATTGCACCATGAAGTCCTTCCACGACCACGTGGGCCTGTGCAACGCAGCCCTGCGCCACTGGCGACGTGCCTTCCGTAAACCGCCGGGCAGCCCGAACCGCAAGGCCCTGTGCGATAAGGCGTCCGCGCAGCTCGACGCACGACGCACCGCGCTCCTGCGCACGCGCGGCTGCTCCCCAGAACAGATCGAAGAGCTACTCGCTTTGCAGTGGCGCAATGGCACCGACCTGAACACTGACTTGTGGCGCGACGAGACTCACAACGAGCCGCCGCATGACCTACACGAACTCGATTCGCATGCGATCTGGCGAAAACTGCGTAAAGCGCAGCGAGTGTAGGTGCTGTGAAAAAAACCATCGGGGGGAAACGGCGGACGGCGGCGCTCGATGTGCTGGTCGAATGTCAGTGCGGGCACCGTTTCATCAAAGGCAAATTCGCCGGTTGGTTCTGCCCTTCGTGCGGAGACATCGCAACCGTATGGGCGCACGCGCAGTGCGTGTCGTGCGGAACGCAGGAATCGAAAAAGTTGCTGTACGCGCGCATGAGCGATCGCAATGTGGAATGCGTCGACTGCGTGCAGAAAGAAGCGCACGCGCGTGGTTGAGCAGGTGCGCCCGCCGAAGTTCGAATGGTCCCGGTTTCCGTGGAAATATCCGCGGCGCGGGGAAACGCTCGTTCAGTTTATTGAGCGGGTTGTGATGGCGGGGTATCGGATTACCAAAACCATGCCGCCCCAGTGGTTTGATTATAGGGAGAAAGCCGTGACTGAAGAAAAAACTCCACACACGACGGTGTTCTTGCGCGACCACGCTGCGCCGGAAATGAAAGCGCTCGACATCAAAAGCGTGTCGCCGGGCGTGCTGCTCGAAACCGAAGTCACGTACCCCGCGCGCGTGTACAAACGCGGTGAGCAGGTGGAGCACCGCACGCGACTCGATGCAGAGAGATTTCGCGTGATGATGAAGCACGCGTGTGAAATCGTCGTGGCGCCCGATTCGAAGCACCTGCCTATTTTTGTCGTGTACGACCATCCGACGGATTATCCCGATCATTTCGTCGTGCGCGAATTCCGCGGCACGACCATGGCGTTGACTGCGCAGACATTCGACGATCTCGAAACCTGCCGCGAGTCCCTGGCTGCGCGCGGGCTCGTGCGCTTGGACCGGCATCCGGCTGACGATCACAAGATCCTGGAGACATGGCTGTGACCCACATCGACATCGCTATCGCCGCTGCCGCACAAAGCGCCCTGCCTGAGCAAACTTCGTACACCGAGCGCGAGCTGACGGATGCGGCGATTGCGGACCTGACGAATCAGAAGAACCTGGCGTATGCCGAGCGCAACGCGTGCGTAGCGGCAATCGCAGCGCTGGCGATGCAGCGGGGGTGGCGCGCAGGGCTCGGCAAGCACGATCCAAACGACGCCACGTGGGACGCCGACTGGCGAAACATCGTGTTCGTGGACTTGCCCGGCAATTCTCAAGTGTCGTGGCATATCCACGATTCCGAGCTGGTGGATTTCGCGTTTTTGCCGCCTTACGAAGGCGTGTGGGACGGGCACACGACGGCGGAGAAATACGCGCGACTGAAAATGCTGGGCACCTAGAATACGCTCGTGGACTGCAAAACCATTGGGCAGTCCTTGGACACGCGTGTGACGCTTCTACATTCTTCTTGCGGCGAAACACGTGGACCTCGGTTCGATTCCGAGGGCGGGCACTAAGCGTCAAGAGCAAACTTCGAGGGAAGTCGTGGTGGTGGAGATCAAATGGGGGTTGCTCGTGCTGACAATTGGCATGCTTTGCGCTTTTTACGTGGGCACGGGATTTGGCGCGTACGAGCAACGGCAGTTTGATTGTGCGCGCGTGTTATCCGTGCCGATTCGCGATTTACATTTTTCGGACACCGTGTGTTTGGCGCGCGGCGGAAAATCGCGGCTGAGACTCTCAAAATGAGCACACTGCCAAAAAGATGCGGGACGTGTCGCGCAGCATTGCGATACAAGTGGGCGGACGGAACAACGGTGTCCTTTCCTGTGAAAGGCGTGCAGCCGTGGTGTCCGATTTGCGGGGATGCGAAAGGGACGAACATGGACGAGCTGAATACCGTACGGCTGGAAACTCGCGAAGGCAACCTAGTGACCGAAATCGCGGTGCTGCCGTTCGATCCGCCGGCCGATGTTCTGTTGTGGGGGGTGCGCGCGTTCCTTCGAGCGCCGGGGGTTATCACGAACAACCTGCCCGTGTATCGGGAAGGGTTTCTGTACGTGGTCACGTCGACATGAGCGAAGAACTGTTCGATCCCAGCTGCACGGGTTGTCTGCCCGTTGCCATCAATCCGGAGACCGGCGTTGCGTTTGGGGAAGAGACCCCGCTTGGCGCCGCACTCCTGCGCGCGTGGGGCACGCTTTCGTCAGAAGAGCATCAAGCGTTTCATCGCGTGTGCTGCCTGAACTCACGCACTGAAGCCGACCTGGCCATGTGCGAGAAGCTGACGCAGCAGGTGCAAGTGTACTTGCAATCTCTGTCAGAACCTCCGCTATGAGGGGGCTTGTGTTCGCGACCGGGTTTACGGTCTGGGTGGGATTGTTGGTTTGGGCGGTCGTGGTGGGGCACTGGGGAATTGTGCTCAGTCTGAGTGGGGGATTTTTGTTGGGATGGATGTTGCGGGGGTGGGGATGATTGACACAGACGACGGCGATTTTGTGCTACTGCTCGCGGGCGGGGGCTTCACGGGAATGTGCTTGGTGGTGCTCGCGCTCGTTCTCTACGCCATTGCGTATTCGAACGATCAGGAATGCGGAGAGCGCGCGTGCGAGCGTGGTACCGCGAAGCTGTTGGACCATGAATGCGTGTGCGTGTCGGCGCCGCGATGAAACCGAAACATGGGCCTGTTTCCATGACGAAATGGGAGCAGAAGTCGACGAACATTCACGTCTACAAGGGCCCTGGTGTGGAGCTGATTGTTCGCCGCAAGAGCAAGTTTTCGTTCCACTACGAAACGAGAATTTTCGGATACGCGGTTGCTTGGTCGGAAGCGAAGGATTTGGATCGAGCGAAGGAGCAGGCACAAGAGCAGCTCGATACGTGGCTGATTTTGCGGCTGAGTGAATCGCGCGGTGTTCATATGATCGATCTGTTTGAGGCGATCGAAGACGAAGACGACGGAAAGTAAGAAAGGACGTGGGTATGTCGATTGTTGTAGAGGGTATGATTTCCAAGTTGCAGTCGGCGCCGGATTACACCGAGTGGCTCGATACGGTGACGGCCAATGTGGTGGACGATATCGAAAGCAACTCGCTTTGTGCGTACGTGCTGCGATTACTGTCGCGGGACAAAGCCCAAGAGGTGCTGGAAGAGGTGCGCGAGCAAAGCGAAAACTTGCTCCGGGTTATCGCGGTGTTGAGTGGCCAGCACGATTCCGATCTGTTCGAGCAGATTCGGTCGCACGGTGAACTTGACGAATACGTGGAATCGTTGCACCGCGATTTGCCCGACGGCTCCGAACCGGTGGCGCAGTTCTACGCAGTTCGCTTGTTGTCGTCTGAAGACGACTTGCTGCAGATTCGCAAGTCGTTTGACGATCTGAGCGACACGCCGCATTTGCAAGCGGCTTGCTTGTCCATGCTGGACGGCACGGAAACCCAAACGGACATCGATGCGATCTTAGCGCAGGAACACCCGGAAGACGTGGCGGAGCAGGAAGCACGGGACGCCGCGGAGCCGGACGATGCCGCACTCGATTCCACGGATTTAGGGGCGTTGCGCGAGCTGCAATCGAAGCTGTCTGCGCAGGGGCGTCGTAGCAGCTCGCAAGAGACGCTTTTGGTGGCAGTCGGTAAGGTGTTGGACGCGCACGGTTGAGCGCAACGAGGGGGAACAAGTCATGAGTGAAGTAGTGGTAAATCTCGCAGATCGGCAGCCGAAGTGGCGTTCGGTCACGGAACTGGCGATCGAAGGTGCGTACGTGGTAGGCCGGACGGACGAGCGTGCTGCGGGTCCGATCGGCATCATCGATCTCGTTCGTCACGAAGGCGTGCTCGGCACGTTCGAAGTGGACGAAGACGAAGACGAGGATGCGGTGGAGCCGCCGGAAGAAGTGGTGGGGGAGTTTGAGCCCATCACGTCTTTCGACCCGGAGTGCCGGTTCTTTGGGCCGCTGCCGCTCATGGCGGGGGATGCATGACAACGCCGCTGTTGTTCCTGCCCATGGACCGAATCCAGCAAGTCGGGTTGCTCGGGCAACGCGACGGTTACGCGGCGGCCATTGCGCTGTCTACGGCGGGGTTGCAGCCGCCGGTAACCGTTGCTGTACGTGCGGCGTGGTCGGCGGCGCAGGCGCTGGTGCAGGACTGGCAGGCGGGCGACCAGGAAGCCTATTCGGAGGGCTTCTATCATGCGTGGGAGAAGGCGGTGGCGTGGCTGCAGCCGCAGGCAGAAGCGGGCGGCCTGCAGTCCACGCTGGAGCTGACGACAGTGATCGCAGCGCAGCGTGATTCCGTGCTCGCGGTGTTCACGCGGCGGCCGGCCCTGACCAAAGAAGAGACACGTCAGATAGCGGCGCAGTCGGGTTGGGATGCGTTCCTCGCGCACATCAACGTCCCGATCGAGGATCGTGCCAATCTTCGTCGGATGTACACGGACATATTCTGCACGGAGTTCGATCGGTTCTGGGATTCGGGGTCGGGGGTACTGCGCGATGCGAACTAGGAGTACGGTGACACCTGTGGTGGAGAAAAAGCCGTCCAAGCCGGCAGTCGTGATTCAGCCGACGGTGCGCTTGCATCCTTCGGTGGATGCGAATTCGTGCGGCAAGTGCGCGTTTTTGGATCGCGACGCGAAGTACTGCGAATTGCTGGACGAGTCTCTTCGGATGCTGCCCGCGCGCGTGTTGTTTCAACGGCACGAGCGCTGTCAGGCATCGGAGGCGATTGGAGGCATGTCATGATCGTCGAATGGGAGCCGGATCGTAGAAATCTCGGAGCGGAAATCGCCTTTGGTGACGATCCGCATTATGAGCTGAGTGCCACAACGGACGGCTTTCGTGTCGAAATGGGAAGCCTGACAATCGAAATGGACGCGGAGAGCCTGGCGCAAGCCAAGGTGTTCGCAGAAGTCGCCCTTGAATGGGTTTGGACGTTGGATGCGAAGCTGGCGGAAGCGGACAGGATCCAGCGGGCGGCGGGCGCGCGTGTGCCTTCGGTGCGCCCGGACCGGACGTTGTACATGGACGAAACGACGGTACCCGTGAAATGGGCGCGCGACCCGGAATGTCGTCTGTGCCTGGCGGGGCTGGTAGTGGACCCACACCAGTTCATGACGAAGCAGGTCTGTAGTTGTGTGAAGGCCGTGTTGTGACCAAAAAACTCCTGCGCACTGTCGATCTGCGTCCCGCGCTCTTGAATCGGGACACGCAGATCGTGGTGCAGGATAGTTTTTCGCACAGCACCAAGTGGGAGCACTGTTTCGAAGCGATCGTGCGTCACGAGGGTCGGTTGTATCGGGTGACCTACGTGCGCAGCGCGACCGGCCCGTCTGTCGATCCGTTCCGTGGTGCGTCCGTAGTTGAGGCTGTGGAAGTCGAGCCGTTCGAGCGCACGTACACCGCGTATCGACCCGTGCAGAGTTTGCCCGACGAGCGCGCTGAGAAGAGCGAGCGGGAACTTCCGACAGACAGCATCGTCGGCGCGGAGCGGTTCCCGGAGTAACCGCCGGCAATTCGCGCCTTTGCTACGCCTTTTCAGGCACCTGTCGAATTCGCATTCTTTTGCTCTTGACGTTTCCTGTCGACAGTGCGAGGATTGTTTATCGGCACAACGTCAACGCTCCCGGAGGCTTCCGGGATGGGGGATGCGAAAATGGCAATCAAGGGCATCACGATCACTGCGGTTTCTTCTTCGATTCTCGTTAGCGCGCTGGAAGTGGCGGACGCGAACGCGACGGCGGCGGGCCGCTCCAAGGGCGGTTGGATCCGCCTGGCGAAGTGCCAGGGAAGCGCGGCGGAGCCCTACGTGATTGCGGCGCGCCCGGTGTCCACGGATCGTCAGGTGCAGTTCAGCTGCAGCTGCCCCGACTACCTGTACCGCAAGTCGAAGATCCCCGGCGCGTGCTGCAAGCACATGAGCCGTTTCTTCGCGGAGTCGGCGACGAAGCCCGGCGAATTCTGGTTCTACAAGGCGGGCGTGAGCTTTGTCGCGGCGGTCGCGGCGGAGATCGTGGGCGGCGCAGCGGTCGTGCAGCTGCCCATCCACAAGCACAAGGCGAACGAGCAGGCGGCCTAACATGGGCGACACGCTTTGGAGCGAGCGCCAAGCGGGCTCGGCCGTTTCGGTGGGCGAGGATGAAACCGGGGCCTTCGTGGTAGTGGGCGACCCTGATTGGGTTCGCACTCCCCCGGAGCTGGGCAACGAAGCCCTGCGCGTGGAGCGGATTTACCTGCGCGCGTGCCCGTGTGGTGGGGCGCATGAAGCCCGTACGTTCGATTTGCAGGGGTCTGACCTGCACGTGTCTGATTGCAGCGCTCGCGGTTACCTGTGGTGGCGCGCGCGTAAAGAAAGTGAGTGAGTCATGGACCCGGAAGCGACCCTGAACGAAGCGCAAGCGGCTCTTGTTGCCGGCGACGTCGAGACCTGCCGTGAACGTCTGGAAGCTTTCCGCGAATGGGCGGACATGTTCGGCTTCACGGATGACGTGATGTTGGAGCGCGAGAAGGCGATCCGCGCAGTGCTTGCGCTGCACGGCACGACTTCGCACGGGTACCACGGCCACACGTTCGCGTGTGCGAAGCTGGACGGTGGGCGGTTCTCTGTGGTGTGCACAGATCCGGTGTTCGATGACGCGGGCGTTGATCACACGCCTTGGCCGAGTGCAGAGATCGTGGGGAGCTGGTTTGGGTGCGACGTCGTGTTCAGCGACGCAGGGGACGCGACGCAGCCGGAAGCCATCTATCGCGCGAAGGCGTGAATCAGGCAATCTTTCGCTCTTGACGCTTCGCTTGAAACATGTAAACGTAAGGCATCGGTTCCGGCATGACTTGCTGGATGGAGGATGTGAAAATGATTCCCACGAAATCGAGCTGGCCGTTTCATCCGCTGCTTGTGCAGTTGGCGGGTGAAATCGAAAAGGTGCCCGCGCAGCTGCAAAAGCCCGCGGTGGTGAAAACGGTGGAGCGTTGTTTTCGGCTCGGCGTGAAGCTGGCGATGCACTACGGGATGCCGGGACAAACGGTGTTGGCGACGTTCTTCGGCGCGATGCAGCAAGACGGCGGCGACGCGTGTATGAGCGCGAGCCAGGAATTCGCAGCTGCGATTGCGACTTCGGCGGTCGCGGAATTCAAGGCGAGCATCGGATATCAGGAATTCGCGGCGGTGCAGAAAATCGTCGCGGGCGTGACGTCGAAGGGCGGCGACGCCTAGAAAAAAGTTTTCGCGGGCTGGGCAGGATCGAGTAACAAAACAACAGGAGTGTGGATCATGGATTCTCGCAAAATTCTGGATGTGGAACAGGTGTCCTTGGATGAAGTGGCCGTTGGCGATCTGATCGCTGCCCCTGCATGGTCGCGCCCGCGACTTGTCATGAGCATCGACATGAACGCGGAAGGGCGCACGCTGGCGATGGAAGAGCCCGACGCGTCTCGCGCGAACGAGCACGGGCTGCGTATCGTGTCGGCGGATGAGTGGACGAAGCGCGCGCGTGTGGTGCCGACCAAGGCGCCTTACGACGACGACGAAGAATTCACGGGCGAGCCGAAAGCGTGTTGGAGGCGCTTTCCGAATCTGACGAAGTTGTGGGCCGCTTCGAAGGTGGGCGGGTGATGGACATTTTCGGTGTTTGTATCTGCGCGCCGCATTTGGAATATGCGGTGTCGCTGATCGAGCCGGGATTCTTGCTCTTGACGCAGGCTCGTGAGAGCTTTCGTCTGGGAGGGAGGAAATCGTCGTGTCATCACGCCAACGAGAGTGGCAAAAACGAATGCAGCTCGAAGGACGCTGCATCATCTGCGGAAAAGCCGCTGTAAAATCCTGCTACTGCTCGGTGCACATCGAAAGCCGATCGAGGCAACACCAAAACCGAGTAGACGAAGATCGAGAGCGCGAGTGTACTTGCTCGGTGTGCGGGGAGACCGGGCACAATAAACGCACCTGTACGCGGCAACGGGCGAGCTGATCGTCCGCCCGCGTTCGGGCGCGTGAAGGTAGTATCCAAAATAGATCGGGCATGTCTTGCCCGAAGAACATGGAGCGGGGTCATGAGGAAAGTGCTTTTGGGGGCGGTGTTGGTACTGGGCGCGTGCGGGGGAGATTTACCTGCAGTGCCCGATCCGATGGGAGCAAAGACAGCGAGCACGCCGGGTGAGACGAATCCCGACGTCGGGGTGACCGTGGACCCGATCGGAGAAGCCGGGCCGCAGGGACCGCAGGGCGAACAGGGACCGGCGGGCGTTCAGGGGCCGGCGGGCGTTCAGGGCGCCTCAGGAGCGGCCGGGCCGCAGGGACCGGCGGGGGTTGCAGGGGCCGCCGGTTTGCCGGGCGCCCAAGGGCTGCCAGGGGACAAAGGCCCAGCCGGCGATAAGGGGCCGACGGGGGACAAGGGGCCGACTGGAAATGCGAGTACGGCGCCGCGTCTCACGTGGTTCGATGCGAACGGGGTAGAAGTGCGGTGGTCGACGGCTTGGCCTGACGGCGCCTACGATTTCAGCGCGAACTACTGGGACGGCAGCAATCTGTGGAGCCTTGATTCGAAGTCCGGCGAAGTGCTGGGATTGGATGACAGCGTTTCTGTCGTGTTTACGAATTCGACCTGCGTGGGCACGATGTATACGAACTACGTGTCGAACGCGCTGGGGCTTGCGCATCGAGTGCAGCTGGGTACCGATCCCACACCGATCTATGTCGGTGTGCGGGAGGCAGTAGCGGCGCCTGCGAATGCCCTGACGAACGGGTGTTCGCGTCGCAACGGTGACGGGCTTTGCTTGATCGGCGGGTGTGGCGCCTACGTGTTGTATCGATTGGAAGTGATTAGCCGACCGGCGCTGCCCTACACGGCGCCGTTTCATCTAGCGATGACCGGGAGCTACTAGGCCATGTCGTCGCCACGTCGTGAAGACGAAGAAGAAGCGGCGGCGCGTGTCGCCGAAGCCCTGGAAAACTGGACGCAGATCACGATCCAAGACGTGCTCGCGTTTGCTCCGAAGGGGTCGTTGCCGGCGGAGTCATTGCGCCAGCTCGCGATCGATACGTACATCGCGCGGGCGTCTCGGCGCATCGCAGACGCGTTCACGAAGCGATGAAGCCCGAGAGTCGCAAGGTGCAGCATGAAAACGCACTTCATGAAGCTACAGCCGGACAGGCAGTAGCTTTGACCGCAGAGCGGATTCAGGCCGGGATCCGATTGAAGCGCGCGTTTGCACTGCAGTCGTTGTTTCGGTTTTGGGCACGCATGTGCCGTGTGATGGATTGATGTGGCGCAGAAGGGTGCAGGACATGGCGAACCTCAGCGAAAAAATCTCGCTCTTCCGCAGCGAGGCTGCCGAACACGGCGACACCGTACAGGTTGTACTCTGCGACATTGCGGAGGGCGTTTTCGGCGATGCCTACACCTTTGATGCTGACGACTTCACCACGCTGAGTCGTGACGCGTCGCTCAAGTTGCGTGGCGTGACCGTGGACTCCGCGCGCGAAATGTGCCGGCAGATCGTTGCGGGCATCCTGGAGCTGGTGTGATGAACAAACGTGTTGCCTTCGATATGAAGGAGCCGTGCACGTCGTGCCCGTATCGGCGGGATGCCAAACTCGAACACTGGGCAAGAGAGGAATTTCAGCGACTGCTCGACCACGAAGCGGCTCCGCTGCCGGGGGCGATCTACGCCTGCCACGGAACGGCGAAGACACCGAAAAAGCGCGTGTGCGCGGGCTGGCTTTTGAACCAGCGAGAGCGTAGGTTCCCGTCGATCGCTTTACGGATGCGCCTTTACCAAGACGAAACCGCGATGCAGTGCGCGCACGATGTTCAGGCTTCGACGCCGCAGTACGACACTGTGGAAGAAATGGTTCGCGCGAACTATCCGGACGAAGTGGACGATTGGATCGAAGAGTCCGAAGAGAAGGCGCGACGCTTCACAGCGTTGCTGAGAATGGACGAGCCCTGAATCATGGAAAGTGCCGAAAAACTCGCGCCGGTAGAGTACGGCTCGATGTCGATTCCGTACGCCGACAACGTGTTCGCGCACTTGCGGGATGACCTGCAGTGGGAACGCCGGGACGACGCGCCGCGCAGCGAGTACTACTGCAACGATCTGCCGGTTCCGTACACCTACGGGCGCGGGGCGGGACGTCGAACGTACGAGCCGCGTCCCTGGCATCCGGTGATTCAGGCAGTTCGCGCGATCGCGGAAACGATCACAAACACGCACTTCGACGTGTGCTTCCTGAATCGGTACCTGACGAATCGCGATCACCTTGGATGGCATGCGGACGACTCGCCGGAAATGGACGACGCGCGTCCGATTGCTGTCGTGAGTTTTGGCGCGACTCGCGAAATTTGGTTTCGCCGCAAAGGCACGAAGGGTCCGCATGCGGTGCAGGTGCTCGGCGGGCAGGGTTCTTTGCTGGTCATGGCGGCGGGCATGCAGGATGAATGGGAGCATCGAATTCCGAAAGCGGGCTACGACTGCGGAGAGCGGATCAGCCTGACGTTTCGGGGATACGTGGGGACATGATGGAACAAAAAGGTGAGATCGACATTCAGGGCATCAAACTCGTGCTGACGTGCATGGCGTGCCCGGAGCAGTACAACGCGATGTACCAGAATCGGCTTGTGGGGTACCTGCGTTACCGGCACGGAGAATTTACGGTGCGCGTGCCGGACGCAGGCGGCGATCTGGTGCTTGAAGAAGAAGTCGGCGGGGGTCTGGACGGGATCTTCACGCCGGAGGATCGAGCCGAGTACCTGCCCAAAGCGGTGGCGGCCATTCGCGCGACGCTGAAAGAATAGCGCTCCTGACCCCGTTCTTTTGCTCTTGACGCTTAGGCGGGCGGCATGCGATGCTTAGTCATCGTTCGGGCAGGGTTGCTCGATGTGATGCGGGGAGGGAGTCGCCATGTTGAAGATCGTTCTCTTGGTTCGCACGGATGCGGGTCTGGTTTCGCAGGTTTACGACTGCGGCCATAACGACGTGGCGAAGGCGCGCAAGAAGCTGGCGGAGTCAGATCTGGGCGTGGGCCTGGTCATGACGGAGACGGGCGCCGTCGTGGCGCGCGCCGAAAACCTGCTTGACCACCTGGTGATCGCGCTCGCGGCGGAAGCGATGCCGGCGCTTGAAGGCGGCTACGCGGATCCCGCAGACGAAGACGAAGAGTGGGACTACGGCGTGCCGTCGGCGGACGCGGAGTAGGCGCAGCTTTCCACGGAGGGTGTCATGGATCGAAGGGGTATGACCGTTTCGTACCGCGCGGGCGAGCCCGTGTGCGTGGGGCATGTGGTGGCGGCGTCACCCGCGCCGCTGCACTGGAGCAAGGGCTACGTGTTCTTGCGGTGGGAGGCAGAGACGGGCTGCGCGATCGTGCGCAACAAAACCGGGGGCTTTCTCGACGGCTGCGAAGTGCGCTTCGACGCGTATCAGGTGCGGCCGGCATGAACACGCCGGAGCTGGCATCGATCGAGGCGTTCGCAGAACACCTGATGGACGATCATCGCGAGGCGTTCACGTTCGCGGATGCGCGAGCTGTGGCGTCGTGCGCGCGCGTGAGCACTAACGTCGTGATCGCCGAATTGCGCTCCTACGGGTTCGCGTACGAGCCGCGGCCGGTTGAGAAGACCGTGCGGGGGATTGGGACGAAGAACGACCGTTGGACGGGTGCAGGGCACCACGGCGGGGGCGGGGGCGAAGACATTCTGACGGGTTTTGCTGGGAAGGAGGGGTGATGGTTCGCTTGTTGTGGTGGTGGCTGCGCAGCGGGATGTTTCGCTTGTGGTGGTGGCTGCGCGGCGTGGGAGTGTCGGATTATCGGGCGCTTTGCTCGCGATGTGGGCGCACGGGACAGACGCATTGGGCGCGCGGCTGTGTTCGGTTTCGTGGAAATCTTTTTACGGAAGGCGGCGACAAATGGCAAAAGTTGAGACCAAAAAGCAGGCTTTGACGGCGCTGCGCAAAGCGGGTTGGGAGAAGACCCAAATGCAAATGACGCGTGGCGCGATGACCTATGGTGTGAAGGGCGCGGGATGGAGCGCCGGCACCATCACCATGAGCGATTTCGGGTTCATCGTCACGACAGGGGGCAATCCGAAGTGGAGCCTGATTTCGGCGGCGCTTACGATCGAGAACCTGAAGGTCAAGGCCAACGAAAAGGTGCTCGTGCAAATTGCCGAGCTGCGCGAACGCGGGTTGCTCGGTGAAGAAGTCGGGCTCTTTGAATTGGTCGTGGCAATTGGCAAAGCGATCGTTCAAGACCGTGCGAAGGAGTCGCAGGATATCACTCCCGCGCCTTGAAGCGCGTGCTAGGTTGAGACGTCCCTTGCTGCCGCCGGGGATCCTAAAGTCCGACTCAGTGGAAACGCTGGGTCGGATTTTTTGCGTCCGGGGGATGAAAACTCGCACTTGTAGCTGCGCGGTACAAATACGCCTACAGTTGAAAACCTTGAGGAGAGCCTGAAATTCAAACCGCGGGCGGCTTGATAGGCTTACTCGCGTGGATGAGCTGCAGCACACGCCGGTCGAAAACCTCTTCCGACAGCACGGAACTTTCGTCAAGTTGTTCTTGTGCCGGTTGCACGTGCCTACGCAGGTGCTGGACGACGCTGTCCAAGAGGTTTTTCTTGTTGCTTACAAGTTGGGTGGGTATCGTGAAGGCCGGGCTTCCCCGCGGACGTGGTTGGGAGAAATCGCGGTTCGCATAGCGGCCAACACGCGCAGGAAGTTTTGGCGCAGAAACGCATCGCACGATTTTGCGCTGCCTCTTGAGCGGCTTCCGGCTACTCACGATACGAGTCCAGACGTGCTTTTTGCACAGCGCCGGGTGGAAGCGCGTGTTCAGCGTACCCTTGGCGCGCTCACGCCGCTGCACCAAGAGGTGTTCGTTAGGTTCTATTGTGACGGCGACAGTTGTACTGACATTGCAACCGAACTGGGCATTCCTACTGGAACCGTCTACTCGCGACTGCACATGGCGCGCGTGCGTTTTACGGAAGCCTGGGAATCCCCGGTGTCGGCGTAAGGAAACTCGGTCACTCTTCGGCGTCTTCGATGTCGCTGCAGGCGTCGTCGAGCGCGCCGAGCAACGGCAAGAGTTTGCGCGCCGTGGCTTCGTAGCGCTTGAGTGCGTCTGCGCGTTTCTTGTTTTCGGGATCGAGCGCAGCGGTTTGTTTGACGGACTCGATTCCGTTTTCCAAGTGGTCGCGGAGATCGGCCGAGAACTGCATGGCGTTGCCGTACGGATAGCCAGGATGCGGCTTTTTGACTTCGGTGAGGCGCCGGGTGCGAATCAGTGACTTCATGGGAAATGCCCTCCGCTCGCGATACTAGCGGAAAACTCGGTTTCCTGCGCAGATCTGGGCCGAGCGGGCCGCCGCCGGGGCGTTTTTAGACAGTATCTTTCGCTCTTGACGCCTATCCGCGGCTGTGCCATGCTTAGTCATGGTTCGGGGATGTGTTCCTCGATGGCATGGGAGGCACGGTATGCCGCGTTCTAGCGTGGTTCGGATCAACGTCTCGATTTTTGGGGCTGCGGGCTCGCCGACGGCGATGGTTGCGACCGCTTGGGTCGGTGACTCGATCTTGTGCGCATCGCACGGGGTCACGGGAGCGGCTGCCCTCGCGGGCGTGCATGAGCAAGCCAAGTACGTACGGGGTCTGAAAAAGGCGCAGCGCGCGCAGCGGGGGCGGTAGTCATGTGGTTGTTCACTCGGTTCGGGTTTTTCAGTGTGGTGGTTGATCCGACGATCAAACCGGAGCGCAACGCGCACGGCGTCACGGCGCATTACAACATCGCGATCCGCGCTCGCGTTCGCAAAGATTTGCTGCTCTTGCTGGAGCTGCCGACGGGGTTGCGTGCTGCGCAGCCGGAGATCGTGGAAATCCCGAATCGGGACTATCCGTACCGGATTTACGCTTCGCGCGAAGAGCTGCAGGACATCATGCTGTGCCTGGCCAACGATCTCGACTACTCAAATTTCAAGTCGATGATCGACGAAGCGCCGGGCCAGGGGCAAGACCGCCACGATCTCTACATGCAGGTTTGGACTGTCATGCACCGGGCCGAAGAAAAGTTGCTCGACATGGCGGCGAAAGCCAAAGCACGTCTCGCGCAACCGTTTTTAGGCGACGACGATCGGTTTGAAGGCTGGTTTTCCGGTCGCACGCTGCCGCCGAAGGTTGTTCCCGCTCGCATGAAGTCCGCGCACCCGCCCAAGAAGGCGCCGAACAAGGGGAAAGCTTGAACGGTTGGGCGTGGGTTTACCTGACGTTGGTGGGCAGCGGTGCGGTGTGGTCCCTTTGGATGTGGTGGGGGTAGTGATGTCAAAATGGAAAGTCACGTTTTACGTCGAGCGCGACGATGAAGAAATCGAGCTGGAAGCCGCAGGCACGTACATGAGCGACCCTGGCTACACGCGGGGCCCGCCGGAGAAGTGCTACCCGCCGTCAGAAGATTTCGAGTATGAGCTGACGCTGGCGGGCAAGCCGTGGGATGGCGAGCTGACGGTGCCCGAAGCCGCGAAGCTGCAGGAGCAGGCTGTGGAATCGATCGAAGACGACTTCGATCCGCCGGACGAGTACGACCGCGACAACGATTACGACGACCCTCGCGATAGGTGAAACGATGCGACGTGAAGATCAAGAGAGGGCCGCGGAGATCTACGCGAAGGCGCGTGCTTCTGCGCAGGCGCGGGGCAACATCACGCGCGGCGATTTGATCGCGATGGGCGCCGCTATCTGGAAGCGTTCGTATGCGCTGTCGGAAAGCGATGACGGTGCGTTGGGCGCGTTGCTCGACACGTCCGGGGACATGCAGCTCGCAGGCGGACTCAGCCTGGCCGATGCCCTGATGCTGCCGAACCAGCAACTGCTTACCATGGGGCCCGCGCTGTGGTTTCACGCGGGGCTGCCGCAGGTGCAGATCGGGGACAAGTTTGCGGCGGCGCTGCTTGCGACCAAGCCGAGTATCGAGCTGGCCGACAACGTGCGCGCGCCGTGGCGTGCGTTCTACATAGTGCTGCCGCGCGAGCTGTTTTGGACCGAAGGCGATCACGGGCTCGTGCCGTTGATCGGCGTGCTCGTGCTGCGCTACGAAGCCGGTACGCGCGCGATGCACACGGACAAGGCCACGTGGGCATGGGCCGGCATCACGGGCACGTCGTTGACGCTGTGGCAGCACGGGTACACGAGCGAAATGCTGGCGTCTGAAAAGGACTTTGGCAGCTCGTACGATCAGTTCACGGTATCCGAAGCCATGGAAGCCGTGGACGTGCGTTCGAGCCGGTTGATCGGTCGGCTCATTTTGAACGTGTGTCTTGCGCTCAATGAACCGTCGAACATTCAGAAGGCGCCGCCGGGCGCGTGGTCGGGCGTGCCTGCACGCGTACGGGATGGAAAGCTTCCCGCGTGTCGCACGTGGGTGCTCGGGCGAGAGCGCATCGTGGATTGCCGAGACGCGGTAAAAACATTCTTGCGCACGGGCCAGCGTCACCAAGGCCTTACGGTGCAGTTCCCGGTGATGGGGCACTGGCGCCAACAGGCCCACGGGCCCGGTATGTCTCTGCGTCGCACGCAGTGGATTGAACCCTATTGGAAGGGCGCAGAGAACGCGCCGATTCTCACCCCGAACTTGAAGACGGAGTAAGCCATGGCCTGGATTGAAAAAGCTGCCGCCTTGACGGCAATCGAGCTGACGCCGGGCGAAGCCGGACACGTGATCGCGTACCTTGGCGTCGCGCTCGGCGGCGTCCCCTTGCCGCATACGCAGCGTGGCGGCGCGTGCTCAGTCGAAACCGCGACCGGGCGCATAGTGTTCGGCGTGCGCGCGGACCCGCCCACGAAGCCAGCAGGGCTCGATTGGGAGCGCAGCTCGCTGGGCATGTCGCAAGTCGTGCAATCGGTCGCCACGATCGCGCGCCCCTCGGAAGATTTCGCCGGCATCCGACCCATGATCTACCTGGACACCGTAGGCTGGACGCTGCGTTGCGAACGGCTCGGCCTAGATCTCGTGCGCCTGAAGGCGGAGACCGTCGAGGATGCCGAGTGCGAAGCCATGGGACACGTGCGTACCGCGTTGCGGACACTTCTTTCGACCGCCGAACGGTTTCGGTAGCCTCTTGACACCGCAGCGACGCTGCGCGTACCCTGGTGTGTATGAAGTCTTCGCATTGACCGCAGCGGTTCAAACGCCCGCTCGCAATCCGTAGTAGAACCCCGGCAACACGAGAGAGATCTCGATGCGTCCGGGGTTTCGTCGTTTCATCGGGGTAGCTCAGTGGCAGAGCAACCGATCACACCGCAAGGATGTGATCGGGAGGTCGAAGGTTCAAGTCCTTCCCCCGGTACCCATGCGCCTGTCGCCAAGCGGTTTGGCACTGAGAGTAATGATCTCAATCACGCAGGTTCGAATCCTGCCGGGCGCACCAAACTCTACGCCGTCGTGCATAGCGGGCTGCCGCCGGGAGCGAAGGCATGCCAAGCCGCGCACGCCTTGCGCGCGTATGCGGACGCGTATCCGGAAATCGAGCGTGCGTGGTGGGCGGAGAGCAACACGCTAGTGATGCTTGAGACCGATCGGCTCGAAGAGCTGGAGCACGAAGCACACGCGAAAGCCGTGTCATGCGTCCGCTTCGTGGAGCCCGACTGGGCACCCGAAGGAACACTGACCGCGCTCGTGCTCGGCCCTGACGCCAAACGCCTGACGAACAAACTCCAGCTGGCGTTCCGCTGACGGCAACCGACCGCAATCGCGTGCTATTCTGTCGTTGACTATCCCACCGCGCCTTGCTACATGGGACACATGCGGTAGCTACCGCATGGTGTTCGGGGGTAGGCGTGGAAAGCGTAAAGCGAGAGCGCTCAGTGTACGTGCTGTACGACTGGCAGCAGAAGCTGTTTTTGGTTGGGAGCGAGGGCCGCACGGGCTACGTGACACGGAGCATCAACAGGTGCCGGGAGTTTGTCCGTGTCGAGCAGGCGATCGACTACGGCAATTTTGAATTGGTGCAGGAGTGGCGAGACGACGACGATGCGGTGGTGCCGCGTCCGACGTTCCTTGCTCGGCAGGTCACCATCACACACGAGATGCTGTGATGCCAACGACGCTACCTCGCGAGCTGCTCACAGCGATGACTGACGTCATGCCCTTCACGGTTCCGGAGGATACGGGCATTGAATACGATCCGAGTCACTTCGACGATTCGGAGCGCATTGAAGATCTGGGCCGGTTCCTGCAGTTCCGCGCGAATGAGCTGTTTCTGCTGAACAAAGCGGTGCCGACGACGATTCTCTTGTTTGTGCAGCGCGCGCCGGACGATTCCCCGTCGAACAGGATCGTGCAGACGGTTCTGAAAACTAGCAACGAGCGTACGAAGAAGCTGTTCTACGAGTTCATCCGCAAGTTCGGAGCATTGGTGGACGCGATCGCCTTGGCGGCGCTTACGGAAACGTGGTCCTATGCCGGCACCGACGTCGAAGGTTTGCGTGCACACCAGGCGAAGAACGGGGGTTCGTTCGAGGGGTTTCCCGGAGTCGTTGAGCAGGTGTCTGTGCGAATCGAATATGACGACAAGAACTGGCTGTGGCGGGCTCTGATTCTTCGATCTGGCGAAAACGCTGTGCTCGGGGACTGGGAAAAACAGGAATACACTGCCGTGCGCGGTAATATGATCGGTCTACTGAACCGCCGGGAGCGCAGCAATTCTGGCAACTAGGCAAACTTTTCTGCGGAGCGTACCGTTTTCGTATGGAACACGAATGGCGGCAACCGAAGCTCGCGCTCCGCAAGGGCGCTCCTGTTTTTTGGTGTGCGAAGTGCGGGGTTTTTTCGCCTGCGCCTCGGATCGAGGCATGCCAGGCACCTGCGAATTTTTGGATGTACGAGCCCAACAAACCGGATGCAGCTCCGATGCGCGCGGATGAAGTGATACGGCGCCTGTATGCGTCGCTGCCGGAGAAGGAGGGAACATGCTTGGACGAATAGTTTGGTTTGGGGTGTGGAACGGTCCTGCGGGCGTAGCGTTGGGAGCGGTTGCGACGCTTGCTGGAGCCGCATTTCTGGCGGGCCGTAAGAGCGCCGCGTACGTGCCTGCCCCCTTACTTCTGCCCCCGGTAGCGAAGGCGCTCCGATCTGCGGAGCCTCGCCGCTTCGCGGGTCGGGTTGGAAACGTCGAGTACTACTGGAAGTGAGTAAGATGGATCGTAGCAAGTTCACGCCGCTTGAGATCGCCGTGTGGGCCGCAGAGTACTCGGCAGAGCTGCGCAAACTTTGTGGGATCGAGCAATTGGCTGCGAGCCACGCCGATGCGGCGGTGGTGCGATTGCGGCGTCAGGTGTTGCCCCCTGAGCAGTGGGGCGGCGAGTAATGGGGAAGGAATTGGAGGGCAGCATGGATCTCAAGAACCCGTTTGAAGCACGCTCGTTCGATCCGAGCACCGGACGTCGCACTGTGGGATCTACGCAGCCGTTTCCTTCGGGAAAAGCGCAGCGCGTTGTGGAGCCTGAACAGGAATCGGAGGATTCCGAGTACGACTGGGACAACCTTGGCGTACAAGAGCGCGCGATTTGGGCGAGCGTGTTTGGCGTCGCGTTCAATCACTGTTTGGTGTCGGGCGCAGAAGTTGATGCTGCCTACACGCACGCCTCGCATCGCGCGAAGGCGGCGATTTGCGAGCACAGACGGCTGCACGGGTAGCCGCGTTACAGGAGTTCGGCCACGATGAACGACGTGCGCCGCAGGTTGCGGAGGGCACGTTGTTGGAGCTGGCAAACTCGACTTTCAGACACTCCCATGATGGCGGCGACTTCGGTCAACGGCCTGTCTTGGAGCAGCCCCAGTTCCACGGCGGTGCGCTGACGCTCCGACAAGCACTCGATAGCGCGGTAAAGCAGTCCCAGCTCCGCGCCGCGGATGGCTTCGTCTTCGGGCGATGTACCTGGCGCAGGGATGTGAAAGGAGCCTGTGTCGGCGTCCAGGGAGCGGAAGTGGCGAGCCCCGGCAAGCGTCGTTTTCAAGGTGGCTGGGGACGTGTCACGGAGGGCTTCGATCTCGTCTCGGGTTCGGTGGTTGAAACGTCGAATCAGATCCAGTATGCGATGCCGTACGCGCGTGCGTACCCACGCGTTCTCTGTGACCGCTGCGTGGGAGTAGTTGGCCAGGGCGTCGAGCACTGCGAGTCGGGCTTCTAGCATGAGATCATCAGTGTCGATGACGGGGCCGCAAACTGTGCGCGCAAGGTGCGCGTATTTGCTGACGGTGGCTCGGCACAGCGGGGCGTATTTTTTGAGGGCGACCGCTGTCTGGAACTTGTCCACCGAGGGTACTTGATGAATATCATGCGCCGATTTTCGACACGAAAATAATCCGTTCTTGCGGCACGCAAACTCTCTTTTACGCGGTCGTTTTTGCCCCACGCGCTATTTGGGTATGGTATTTCAGGACTCCGACGTTTCTGGGTTGCTTACCCGGACACAAGGGCATCACGGGGGTTCTGTATGGCATGGGGACGAGCCCTTACGGGCGTTCGATTCGTATCGATTTATTCGGGCGACTTGCCGGATTTTTTGCGTGGAACTACCGAAATGACGCGGCACCTGCGACGCTTTTTCGAACACACGGGGGGAAGTGAGTTCGCGATTGCAGCGATGCTCGGACGACGCTGCGTCGGATTATTTGCGTTCAATCGACACGCCGATTCAGGGAGCCCGTGGTTAGAGGCGCGTGGGACGTATGTGTGCCGTGAATATCGTCGCTGCGGGGTGGCAAAAAAGTTATGGCAACGCGCGCTCGACGCTCACGCAGATTGCGAAGACGTGATAGTTGCGGTGGTGGCAACCGGCGGGAAAAAATTGGTGCTGTCTATCGAAGCCTCGAATGCAGATCGCGCGTTCGCAATGGTGGATCGAACACGGGAACAGCAAGAGAAAATGCGGAGTGCGATATGACGACGACGTTGGAAGATCTTATGGCGGCGATGGAAAAAGACGCGAGCCTGCTTGAAGCGCGAATCGGGAAATTGTTCGTGCTCGCGGGAATGATGGGCATGTCCCCGTTGGAGATGATCATGGCTGCGCAGCATTTCATGGCGTTCGGGACGTTTCAGTTGAAGGTGCCGCCGGAGCATCCTTTGGTCGAAAAAACGATTCAAACGGTAAGTGCGGCCATGGCGGCGCTCATTCAAAAAAACGTGCAATTGGACCCCATCATGTGGGCCGCAAATGCAGCGACGGCGGTGTTGCGAGGTGGGTCTGCGCCTGTGACGCTCAACCATGTTGATGCCAAGCCGACTGCGACGGTTCCTGAGCCGAAAACTGGCTGGCATACCCTGGTCTAAGGAAACGAGGCGACGTATGACGATCAATCAAGAGAAGCTGTGGGCAGGGTTTCGCTGGGCGGGAGATCGCGACTCGTTTTCGCTCGTTGTAGAAGGCGAGTCGTTGGGGATTCACGGATTGATTCCTCCGCGGCCGATGTCGGAATGGGCGACAGAGCTGGGGCGCGCTTCGCATCTAGCGCACGGCGTAGAAGCCATGGCGCGCGAGCGTAAGTTCACCAAGGGCGAACTGCTTCTGATGAACTTGTTGATGCTCGTGCATGCGCTCAACGAAACCACGGGAACATCGAATTTGCGGCAACCGCTGCTTGGCCTACTCGATGCGGTGTCCTGGCTATTTGAGCACCAAGTGCCGTTTCAGTGCGCGTGCGAAAAGCCGTCTAAAGCGGCGGTGTCGGGACAACCGCAAGTCGAAGTGAAGTTCGTTCAGGTCAACGGTCCCGAAGAGCTGGAGCAGCTGTTGGCCAAACTCTACCAGGCGAGGCGTGGCGGCGCGCCCTTCACTCCGCCGTCGGGGACGCTGAACTGACAAAGAAAGAGAATACGTATGACGGATGAAAAAGAAGTGGTGTTCGGAAAGCTCGCCACGCTCAATAACGTCGAATATTTTGAGAGCGCACGGCAGATCACGGCTCTTACGGAGACCGTGATGAACGCGGCGGCGTTTTCGAATGTCAGCGCTGCGCAGGTGTTGATCTCGCTTGCGCGCGCGTGGAACGTGGTGTGGACGGGGCTCGACGGCGCATCGAATCAAATGCTAGCCGGTTTCGCAGAAGCATCCATCGAATCCGGTTTCATGCGGCTCAGTGAGCAGCTGGGAACGCGAGTGCAAACGGCAGAAGCGGCGCTAATCGCCCGAGACATCTTCATGCAGAAAGCGAGTGTAGTTCCATGATCCAGTTGCCTTCCAACATGTCCAACAGCTGGTATTTCAATACCTTCATGACACTTCTGACGTCGAAGTATCCCGAGCTAGATGGGATGCTGACAGAGCACGCCCCCAGACTCGCTGACGGGTTTGATCCCAACGCGCAGCCGCGAACCCTCGCGGAGTTTTTGTGGTCACGCTGCCAGGCGTACTTGGGTAAGGAGCGCGGGCCGGGTTGGCATCGTCGCGTGGTGGCGGGGTATCCTGACGACGCGGCGAACTGCATCCTGATTGGGTTTCAGATCCGTCAGGAAGCGGGCGAGCTGTGGACGGTAGGCGCTGACCGTAAGAGCGGCGAAATCATCCGCGTGTCGGAAGCCATGCGCGCGCTTTCGGTGTTCGTCTACGCCATGGCTGACAAGCACTCCGCGCGTATGCAGCAGGGGCTGCAACACTTCATTGCAGTGTTTCCGCAGCTCGACTACGAAGTGGCTCGGCAGCTGCCGCACTGGAACAGCTATACGCAGCTCGTGACGACGCAGGCACTCCGGCAGGACCGCGTCTTCAAGAACACGGAAATCTTGCCGCTCGACGACGAAGAGGATTGATCATGGCGGATTTTGCATGGCTGCATTTTCGGCAGTTGCTGACGGACGGAACTTTTGTCGAAGTCGCGAAACCCGTGGATTCGATCGAAATGGTGGGCGAAGCCGATCAAGACGAGCTGCTTGGTTGGCTCGACGACGATCAAATTCCGAAGGGTTTGACTGTCTGCGTGCTGCAACATTCGAACGATGACGACTCGTTGTTCGTGGAAGGCACGACGTCGTCGGTGCTGCAGGCGATGGAGCTGGCAGCAAAAACCAAAAGCGTGCAGCGACCGAGGGTGTGATCGTGGCGGGCTTTTCGGAAAAGGACTGCGTCGGCTGCGATCGCTGTGGTGCGTTCATTCCGAAAATCCTTGCTCAGTTCCATCAGTGCGCGGGCTCTGATATGTCGAAACGTCCGGCGAACGTCCCGTTGGAGCAGTGGATCGCGGCTCGGAACGTGTCCATTCCAAACTTCGACAAATGGTTCGATCAGTTGATGGCGGTGCATGGAAAGTGGGATGAAATGAGTCCGATGATCTCCCCCTACGATCCCCACGACGATCTCGAAAAGCCTGCGCCTAAGCTGACGCGTAAACCCGTACGCAGGCCCATCGTCGTGCCCCGGCTTGTGCTTTTGATTGCCTGGTTACTGGTTGGCGCGGCGCTCGGCGAAGTTGTGAAATGGTGGTTGAAGTGAGAGCTGCGTGGTTGGCGGGGTTTGTGGTGGGGTGCGCGTGCGCGAAGCCGCCACCCCCAAAGTTTTTCGGTCGGGTGTGTACGACCGTGGCATCGGAGCACCGGCAGTGGGTGCTCGCGTGCGTTGCAGGGCACGGGGACGATTCGACGTGGGTTGAAGCGTGCGCGTATCAGGCGGAGGGGCTCTTTTGCCCGCTGTCGTGTTTTCAGTACGAGACGTACGAGAAAATCCCCTGCGACAACAAAGAATGGCAGGCCGTTCTGAAGGCCGAGTAATGGAGGGTGACATGGGATCGGTAGCACGTAAGTTGAAGAAGAATTTGGACCCGAACGCGGTGGAGCGCGCGGAGCGTTCGATCGTGATCAAGAAGGCGCTGGAGAAACGTCGTCAGGCGCAGCTCACTCAACAAGCAGAAGCAGAGCAGCCCCTGCCGGACTCCGCGGCATGACAGAGCCCGCAAACTACGCGGCATTGCGCCCGAAGCCGCTGAATTGGACGTGGTTACGGCGTGCTTTGCCGCCGGACACGGGCATGGTGGACTTGGGCGCTTACACGCGCATCGAAACCGATGCCGACCCGTTGTGCGCCATCGTCACTGTGGACCTGTACGGCGAAGCGGTTGACGGTGCCGGGGCTTGGCTGCACATGTCTTGCTCGCGGGCGCGCCGCATGCCGACGTGGGACGATCTCGTGCTCGCGCGCGAAGAGCTGGGTTTCGGGGAACGAATTTTCGTTCAGCTGTTGCCTCCCGTGAAGTACTGGCTGAACATCCACAATTATTGCCTGCACGTGTTTCATCGTCTCGACGCCGAGACCGTGCCAAGGATGCTGTGGGATCAAGAAGGTGCGACGGGCGAGTTCTACCGGAAAAAGGCACCTTTATCCGGCGGCTGAGTTTTCGCAGGGAGTAGCGATGGGGCGCAAGAAAATCATTCCGATCGACGCAACGCAATTCACGGTGCATTTATCCGCCGAAAATGTGGCGCTGTTGGAGAAAATCCGTGCGGCGACTGGGTTGGATGCGCAGCGCATGACGCCAAAATCCGAGGTTCTGCGTCAATCCGTGGATATCGGGTTGCAGCTGCTCGCGCGGGAGCTGGGCGTCGCGTGACTGACGAAAAGCCGAAAGTGGTGGTGCTCGACAGTGCCAGGCGCGAACGGCAGCTCTCGGGCACGAAAAAAGCGCCGACCAAGGCAATCGTGCGCAACGATCAGATCCTCCTGGTAACCGGCGAAGAAGAGCGGGTGATGCTCATGATGGAACCGGAGGCGGCCTACGCCCTGTCAAACTCGATTTCGAAGGCAGCTGGGCAGTTGACGCAGCGGCGCCGAACCACGAAAGCCTCGCTCGACGGGGAAGCCGTGTTGATGTGGTGCGACGCAAAAGGAAAGCCGGTTACGCGGTTTCAGTACCCGGCAACTGCCGCGGAACGAGCGGATGGGTGTATTTTCGCGCATCCGAATCCGGCGAAGTTCGGGCATTCTGTTTCGTGCTCCTGGGAAAGGCGCCCGCGCACAATTACGAAAGCGCCCGAATCGGAATGGTTTGATGCCCTCACCGGATTTCCGGTGAACACGGTCGAAGGCCGGCGGTTTTGGCGTCTGTGTGCGGTGTGGATGCCGGAAACGGCTGGGATGGCAAGAGGCTGGTAGCGGTGCGGAGTTTTCGGTAAAGTGCCCCCATGAACACCGCTTCGCTGGTAGCCCTGAGCCGCATTTTGGACGAAGTGTCCGCCCATCCTGTGTTGCGCGCGAAGGAGCGGGCGATTGCGGAGGAAATGCTGCGCGAGGATGCGATGGTCGAATCCTTCCTGGAAGCGCATTTGGAGAAGTGCCAGGCGCTGGCGGATTCGCCGGAAGCGTTCATGGAAGGTGTCGCGGCGTTGACCGATCATGCGATGGCAGCGGGAATGTTTCCCGGCGTTTGTCGCGAAGTCGTCGAGGAAGCCCTGACGGATGCGATGCTGGAGTTTTTGCCCACGCTGATCAAGGCTGCGGGTGCTGTTGGGCGTGGCGTGGGTAAGGCCGCAGGCGCGGTTGCACGGGGCGCTGGCAAGGTAGCGCGCGGAGTGGGTAAGGCGGCGGCCGGCGCGAAGGCGGTTGGCGGCGCATTCAAGGCCGGCGTGAAGCAGGGCTATCACGGCAAGGCTGGCGATTCGAAGCCCTCCCCTGTGCAGCGAAAAGCTTCGGGACTGGCCAAGAAGGTTGCATCGGCGGCAGCGCGGTCTGCGCAGCGGAAGACGCAGCCGGCGTCGCTTGGCCAGAAGCTGACTGGTCGCGTAGGCATGCAAGCCGGCAAAGCAAAGACGGGTGCCATGAAACGACAGCTGGCACCTAAGAAAGCGGCTCCTGCGCTAAAGCGGCCCGCTCCTTCGGCGTCCTTGAACTGACGGCTCGACACCCCGGCGGAGGGTGTGTTATGCCCCCGTTTCCTTTGCGCTCGCGTTACGATGCCTGGCAGTACCTGCGAGGCATTACATGGGAAAAATCGCTGTTTTGGATTATGTCGGTACTGCCGACCGCCCCATTTTTGAATCCGTAGCAACGGGTTGGATAGAAGCAATCGCGGGCACAATGGTTGTGCCGAAAACTGGGCGGTATTCGTTTCGTTGGGCTTTCGATGTTCAGGTGACGCGGACGTATTTGTTTGGGTTGCTGACGCGTCGTGTGTGGGATTTTGAATTTCGAATTGAAGTGGGCGGCGGCTACGTGTACTCGTACCGACCGGGTGACGGGAGCTGGTTGGAGCGCGCGGGATATGCGGACGTGCTTTTGAACGAGGGCTCGGTGGATGTTTTCGTGCTGATCAATGCGGCGTCGGATTCAAAGGTTCGAATTCCGTGTGCGTTGCTTGAACTCCTCGGGGATGTGGAAACGGACGAGTGAAATCTTTGAGGGGCCGCGCGTGGGTGCGCGCGGGAAATTGCGATGGTCGGATACAGGTACGCGAAACGTAGTCCTTCGGTGAAGAATCCGGCGGAAAACGGGATCAGTAAAACGCACGTGTTCGACGAACGCGATCGATGTGTGCAGTGCGGAACGGAGAAGACGTGGGCGGGTGCCTGGCGTTCGTGTCCGTTGCGGCATTTGCGCCTGCCGAAGAACGGGGGGAATCGTGACGTACGCCAAGGGGACGGCGGTATCGCCAGAAAAATCGCGGATGGAGATCGAGCGGATGCTACGCCGCTACGGAGCGGGGCAGTTTGTGTCGGGTTGGGACCACGATCGACAGATCGTCGGGTTCACGGCGAACAATCGGCAGATCCGATTCGTGCTGACCCTTCCCAGCAAGCAGGAGTTTTCGGTGACGCCAACGGGGCGTCAACGTCGGAAGACGCCGCTGGTCGACAAGGCCTGGGAGCAGGCGGTGGCAGAGCGTTGGCGAGCGCTGGCATTGGTGATCAAAGCGAAGCTCGAAGCGGTTGAGTCGAAAATTTCAACGTTCGAGGACGAGTTCTTGGCGAACACTGTATTACCGAACGGGGGAACGGTGGGACAGTGGGCACGTCCGCAATTGGATGCGGCGTACGCAGGCGGGGAAATGCCTCGGTTGCTGTCTGGGGGGTAGATGGGGGCAGTGATTTACTTTTTGGGGGCGGTGGGAGCGGTACTGTTGATCGTGCACAAGAACAAGCGGGGTGAGGAGCCCCGCGTGTATTTGGACACGGAGTCCGATATGTGGCGATCGCGTCACCGGGCTTTCGAACAAGAGCAGCGAACCGGCAAGTGCTGGGAAAGAAGGCGCGCGAAACACATAAACGGATGATTGGGTAACGAAAAAAGGATGCGGGTGTGACGATGGCAAAGGATCAGATGATGGAACGGCAGATCAAGGAATTGGTTCTGGGTGTCGGGCAGTACGCGTACATGCAGGATCTGACGGCAGGTACGATCAAAGTTTACACAGGCCCGGCGGTGATCAATCAGTCGGCGCAGGACCGGCCGGTTGCGTACGATCCCAAGAACGGGTGGGTCGTGCAGGACTCGCTTGCGGCGGCGGTGCGTAAGGCTCCGATCGCTGTCGAGGGGTACTACCTTACGCTGTTCAATCCGGCGGTGCTCAAGGCAGATCAGGTGGTTGTGGACGCACAGCCGCGCGATGGCATGGCGGGAATCAAGGCGCCCGACTTGGATATCGGAAAGCGCGTCAACATTCCGGGGCCGGCGAACTTCCCGTTGTGGCCTGGCCAGCACGCGAAGTACGTGCGCGGGCATCACTTGAGGCTGAATCAGTACCTCAAGGTTACGGTGTACAACGAAGACCAGGCGCGCAAGAACTGGAGCAAGGCGATCGTCGTCAAGGCGGATAGCACGGACGGCGAAAAGGGTTTGGCGGCCGAAAGCGCTGCAGTGACGCAGAAGAAGGCGCCCGACAATCTCACGGTTGGCACGGTGCTGCTCGTGAAGGGCACTGAAGCGTCGTTCTACATCCCGCCGACTGGCATCAAGGTTGTGGAGCGTACGGACGATTTCAGCGATGCGGAAGGCGCCGATCCCTACGTGCGCGATGCGCTCACGTTAGAGCGGTTGGAGTACTGCATCCTGGTCGATGAAAACGGCAAGAAGCGGTACGAGAAGGGTCCGCAGGTCGTGTTCCCGGAGCCCACGGAGAAGTTTGTGGATTCGGGCAAGGGCCAGCGCAAGTTCCGCGCGCTGGAGCTGACGCCGATTCAGGGCATCCACCTGAAGGTGATCGCGCCCTACGAAGAGAACGGCAAGAAGCACAAGGAAGGTGACGAGCTGTTCATCAAGGGCACGGAGCTGTCGATCTACTACCCGCGCGAAGAGCAGGCGCTGATTCAGTACGACGGCAAGGCCAAGCACTACGCGACGGCGATCCCCGCAGGTGAAGCGCGCTACGTACTCGTGCGCGAGACGGGCGAAATCAAGTCCGTGAAGGGGCCGGCGATGTACTTGCCCGACCCCCGCACGGAAGTGTTCGTGCGCCGTGTGCTCACGGATGACCAGACGACGCTTTGGTACCCCGGCAACAGTGACGCACTGGAGTACAACCGGCAGCTGCGTACGGTGATGGCGCAATCTCCGACGACGCGTGCGGGCGTGGTGTCGGACGGCGATTTCGAGCGCAAGGTGGAGCGCTCGCGTGCGTTGGCGGCGAATCCGAAGGCAGGACCGGCGGCGGCACGGCAGGCAGTGCTGCTCGCGTCGAACGCGGCCTCGTTCAGCATGGAGTCGTCCGTGCTAGGCGAAACGGCACGGGGACCGGGGGACGAGTTCGAGCGCGGGTCGACGTACACGGAGCCGCGGATCGTCACGTTGAACACGCGGTTCCAGGGCGTGCCGACGGTTGAAATCTGGCCAGGTTTCGCGGTGCTGGTCGTGAAGAAGGCGGGCGAGCGCCGTGTGGTTCAGGGGCCGGCGACGGTTCACCTGGAGTACGACGAATCGTTGGAGTCGATGGAGCTGTCGACGGGCAAGCCGAAGACGACCGACAAGCTCTACCGCACGCCGTATCTGCAGACCGCGGCCAACAAGGTGGCGGACATCATCCCGGTTGAGACGAGCGATCACGTGGTGGTGAACCTGAAGCTGTCGTTCAAGGTGAATTTCGAGGGCGATTCGTCCAAGTGGTTCAACCTGTCGAACTACGTCAAGTTCATGACCGACCGCATTCGCAGCGTGCTCAAGGGCGAAGTGCACAAAATCTCGATCGCCAAGTTCTACGCAAACTACACGGACATTACGCGTGAGATCGTGTTGGGCGTGAAGGACGATGCCGGCAAGCGTCCGGGCGTGCTGTTCGAAGAGAATGGCATGCACGTAGACGACGTCGATGTGCTCGATGTGCAGATCATGGATCAGGCTATTCGGCAGTTGCTGGAGACGCAGCAACGCCAGACGGTTCAGACCAACATCGACATCGTGAACGCGGGCGCGAAGCGTGATGCGACCACGCAGCTGGAAGCGATCCACGCTGAGACGACGCAGCTCGAACTGCAGGCCTTGAAGCGCGTCACGGACGCACAGTTGGCGCAGCTGGCGTTCAACCAGCAGGTGCAACAGGAGTCGCAGAAGGCGTCCGAAGCCAATGCCGAGTTTGCGCTCAAGGTGGCGACGGCGGAAGCAACCGTGGCGGACTTCCGGCACCATGCGGACCTTGCTCGCCGTAAGGCAACGGTGGAGCAGGCCGAAGCGCAAGCGCAGGCTGTGCAGGACCGGGAAGTCGCTCTGCTGCAGGCACGGGCGGCGGCCACGGTCGAGCAGTTCGGCGCGATTCAGCCGGGGTTCAGCGCGTCGCTGGCGGCGTTGTCGGAGAACGACACGGCGGCCAAGATCGCATCGGCTCTGTCGGTGCAGACGGTACTCGGCGGCGGTTCGCTGTCGGAGACCGTCAACAAGATGTTCGCAGGAACGTCGATCGAAGGAATCGTGCAGCGGATCGTGGCGGCCAAGGTCGATCAGAAGCCGACGTCGCGCGCGTAACCCGCGAAGTTGCGACTTGCGTTTCGAGTTGCAACTTTCGTTTGGCCCCGTTCCGGTTGAATGCCGGGGCGGGGCTCCAAGGGCAGTGTCAGAAAGCTCGGGCGGCATGAAACCATACGGTGTGGGTAATTGGACGGTCGAAGAGATCGCGGCGGGCAAGGCTTACACGCAGCCGAGTGCTATGCGAGAGCGAGAGGTCGCGCAAGATCTGCTCGCCATGGTGGGAAGAGTCGATTGCGCGCTAGCTCTGCTGGAGAGCATGGCATCGGCAGAGGAATACCCCAAACCACGCGATATTCGCGAGGTGATGGCAGTTTTGAGCGGGGGTGTTGATGGGCCGGTACGGCTGGGATGAAAAACCGCGGTACGTGGTAGAAATGGAACGCGACACCGCGATTCGGCGGGCCGAAAAAGCCGAAGCTGCGCTCGCAGTATTGGAGGCACGGATGGCGCAGGGACCTGGAAAATACGATGGGTACGCGACGTGGATTCGCGAGCTGACGGATGCTGCGGGCGTGTGCGTGATGGTCATAGGCGGTAACAAAGGCACCGGATTCAGCGTGCAGGTTATCGATCGCGAACTGGCGAAAGATCTTCCGCGATTGCTGCGTCTTGTCGCAGACAATATAGATCAAACGGAAAATCCTGCGGATTCGTGAGCCTGCTGTTAGCATCAGCTCATGCAAGAGCTGCAGCATTTGCGAACGCGTTTGAGCGATGTCGGCAAAGCTCCTACCCGGATCATGCTGTGCATTCAGGAAGACGGTTTGTTTTTCGTTTCCGTGGAGTGGCCGGGTTCGACGGTGGATTGTCGCCGGGCCTCAACTTCTCGCGAAGCGGTGCAAATCGCTGGAGACGATCTTCTCGCGCCGTTCTATAACCGCCCGTACAGGGGGTAGAAATGGCTGCGAAAAAGAAGGGTCCGCAAACTCCGGAACAACGGATTGCGGATCTCGAAGACGAAGTTCAGCTGGTGCATCGTGAAATGGCATTTCGCACCAAGGCATTTTGCGAAGTGATTCGCGAACTGGCCGAAGAGCAGGACGGTGATTCCGCCGAGCTAATCGAAGAGCGAATCGCGGCGATTCTTGAAGAAGCGGCCGAGATTGACTGACCGCCCGGCGCTCGTGATCGTGCACCTGTCCCTTTGCATCGACAGCTGGGAGCCGACCTGCGGGGCGCGCGGCGGCGTGACCGTACTCGGCACCCGACCTGTCGCCTTTCCCCTGGTGCCCTGCCCCGCGTGCGTGCGGTTGCAGCGTAATTCCGCCTATGGCGTAAGCTGACGGCGCGGGTTTGACGCGCGGGGCGTTCTTGTCTACCTTGCCCGCTCGATCGGGACTCGAATGTACGGAAGTGCGCGTGTTTTTGTGGTATCTGATCGGGGCGGTGACGGGGGTGGTGTTGCTCCGGTTGCTGCGTAGTCAATCCGGTGCGGGATGTCTTCCCGCAGGAGAATGGTATGGCTGTCAAACCCACTGTGCGCCGAAACGGTAAGGGCTTCTTTTGGGACGAGCACGAAACCGCGCGGTTGCTCGGGCTGCACAAGGAGAAGTTTTCCTTTGAGGAGATCGCCGAGCGGTTGTCGCAGGAGTTCGGTACGGCCCGCAATGCGCAGGGGGTGCAGCGTCGCATGGAGGCGCTGGGAAAGAAGAAGAAGCCTTTGGGACGCCCAGTAGGGGCGCTGTCGTGGACGCCGGAGCAAACGCAGCTCGCGTTTACGCTGTTGGCCGAAGGCAGGAGTCACGCGGAAGTGGTGACGGCCCTGAAGGTGCAGTTCGGAGTGGAGCGCAGCACCAAGGCGTTGTGGCAGCACTTGAGCAAGACGCGTAAGAAGCTGCCTAAGAAGGCGAAGAAGTCGGAGTCGACTGCGCTTGCGTTAGCAAAGCCGCAGACGATGCAAGTGGCGTCGACTGCGCGGGGGGATCGGGTTGTCGTGCCCGATGGGCGCGCGATCAGCGTCGATTTCCCAATGGGACAAGTGAGGATGTTGCTGCAGGGAGAGCTGCCGCTAAAAGCGATTCGCGGAATAGCCGAAGCGTTGGTGCAAGCCGCGATCGCGTGAGGGGGGACAAATATGGGGGAAAAACTTCGACCGGAGGATCGAACCCCACCGAGCAAGCGAACGATCGAACTGATCGTACGCAACGTCGGAAACCGCTGGCCCGGTTCGGACGTTGAGGTGTACTACGCTTGGGTGGGGTCGTCGTCTCGCGTGTACCTAAAGTGGGTGCCAGAAGAGCAGCGGCATAAGGTCGTTTCTCGATTCCGATCGGACGTACGTCGGATCGTTTGTTTCATGTCGTATCGAGCTGTGCTGGATGAAGTGGCGCTGCTCGCGTGCGAAATGTGCGCAGGACTCGGCGTGCTGAAATGTTCGCGCTGCAAAGGCGCGGGTAAAACCAAGGCTGGCAAAACGTGCACGCGTTGTGACGGCAAAAAACAGAAGACGTGCCCAACTTGTGTGAAGGCAGTGCGATGAGTCGAGAACGGGAATTCCACATAGAGATCGACGTGCTCGATCACAAGGTCTGGTTTGATTTCACGCAGAAGGAAATCTTAGAAGACATTGAAGGCACGCGGATCGACCTCGAAGTAGTGACCCCCAACAATTCGTACTCACTAGAGTATCGGGTGACGTTTCCTGGGGGCGTTTGGTCTGATGTGACCCTTACGCCAACCTACGATGTGGCGGAGACTCCGCTGACGGACGAAGCGCACTTCAGTCTGGATACGGACGACCCGGAGGATCGCGCGCTTCTGGTTGTTTTGGATGGACACCTGATGCGCCGCCTTCTGGCGGATTTTCGCGAGGCGCTGCGGGAGCCTTGGGAGGAAGACGACGACGACGACGAAGACGAAGACGACGACGAAGACGACGAAGAAACGGACGACGACGAAGAAGGGTGATGGACGATGGAAACTCAGCTGACCGAGACGCAAATTCAGGACGCCGTGCTTGCGGGCAAAATGGTGTTCGAAAAGATGGGCCCTGAAGGTGATGTGAAGTCGATGTGGGATCCGGCGATAGCCTTCGAAGTGGAGGAAGCGCGCCGGCAGTTCGAACGCCTCACGAAAGAGCAGAAGTACAAGGCCTACGCTGTGAAGAAGGACGGCGAAGCGGGCGAGCCCATGCCGACGTTTCAGGCTGCCGCCGGTCGGGTGATCTTCGTCCCTGCGCTGCAAGGCGGCTAGTCGTGGTCACGGTAGACACCGCAGGGTACAGCCCAGACGTTTGGCCGATCTGGTCCAACAGCTCCGCTACGACGGGGTACACGACAACAGCGTCGTCGATTACCAACGTGCCCGTATGGCGCGCCTGGAACGCGGGCACGCAGTACGCGTTAGCCGGGGCTACCACGGTCGGAACAACGGCTACCGGGGAGGTATGGCGGTCGTGGGTGACCGGCACAAACTTCGACGCCAACACCGGCACGTTGACCATGACCATGAACATCAACGCGACGACCGGCGTGACCAACAACGCGCTTGTGTGGGACACGTGGACGCATCGCGCCAACGCCATCGAAACGGTTCGAGCCCGCCCCTTCATGCCCGCGCGCGGGCGTGTGTCGGAAGAAGAGCGCGCACGTCAGTTGCTGCTCGAACAGCAGCGGCGCGAGCGCGAGCAACGCGAACGCGAACAGCGTGCGACTGCGATCGAAAAGGCGGACAAGTTGTTGGTGTCCGTTCTGAGCGACGTGCAGAAGCAACAGCTCAAGCAGCACGACTGGTTTTTGGTGAAGGGCCAGAACGGGCAGATTTACCGTATCCGCAAGGGGAGATCGGTAAACGTCGATTTGCTCGACAAAGAGGGCAAGGTCATAGAGACCCTGTGCGCGTACCCGACCGGGGGCGTGCCGGATGGAGACGCGATGGTGGCGCAGAAGTTGATGCTGGAATGCGATCAGAAGGACTTCCTTCGTGTCGCGATCAAGCACCCTGCGCGCGGCCCCGTTGTCCCCCGTGAAGCGTTGCAGGCGCTACTGAATTGAGATGCCCGCCCGAATCCTGCATCGCGCAGTCGAGTGCGCTCGTTGGGTTTTTCGCTCCGAAAAGCCCTTCGTTCCGTCTTCGACCGGTGACAGGATCCGGCGCGCATCCAAACTTTTCGATCTCTACCTGAGATCCGCACACACGTGCGAGACGGCTCCGCTCGATTGTCGAGCGTGCGCCGCGTATTGGGCGCTTTGGAATGAGTTGAAAGGGGCGAGCGATGTCGAGCGCGATTGACGAGGTTTTGGACGATCCGGAGTTGCTCAACGCAATACGGAAATTGAACAACGCGCTTCGGGCGCACCTGGACAATATTCCGGGAGACACGGTGTTCGAAAAGTTGCCGCACGTTTTTCACGATGTGAATGCCGTGCTCGGGTTCATGAGCGCACTCAGTTCCGCGACGGTGAACGTCAGCGATGCAACGCTCGCGGACGCCGCAAAAGACGGCCAGAAAGCCGGCATGATGCTCTTTCAGCTCCTGACTTCCATCCGATATGTTTCGGGCAAGGTCCGCGAAACGGATGGGGCGGAAGGCCAAAAGGACGTCGAGAAAATCGCGCGTGTCTGTGCCAACGCACTGTTGGACGCGCCCGATCTCCTGGAAATGCTGAACGACCTCAAACTCGTCACGCATAGCGACGTCGCTGCGGCACGCTGATCATGGGATCGCACGAACCCGAGAGCGTAGCGAACTTTCTGCGTTCTCTGCGATCTGCGGACGAAATCGTAGCGAGCCTCAAAGGGCTGATCTCACGCGAGCGTTTGTTGGAACTTGCGGGCGCCGGCTATATGCCGAGCCATCTTGTTGATGGTACCACGCACGTATTCGTTCTTTCTGATGTGAAGGAATACGTTTTAAAACACTTGATCGTGGAGTCGAAAGGAATGGCATTCCCCACGATGACTCTTGTGCCTGTGCCTGTGCCGACCTTAGCTAAGGTTCCGCCTGCGCCGCTGAGGCACATTTATCACTTGCAATGGGTTGCCGCTAAGACGCCTTTTCCGGGGGTGTACTTTCTTGTAGCGCATGGAGAGGTTGTTTACGTCGGACAATCCACGAACGTGTATGCACGCATTGGGGCGCATACCGACAAGTTTTTCCAAGACGTGTTTTGGTTTCCTGTGCCGGTAAGCGAATTGGATGCCGTTGAGGGCGCGTTCATTCGATTGTTGCGCCCCGCATTGAATCTGCGCGCTAATGGAGCGCCTGTGGCCCCCGGACGAAGCTGTTGGGACGAAGCGGTGTTGCAGAAGTATCAGAGCGCCGTCGCGGAAGGAATCTCCGCGGTCGGCGCGCACGATCAGAGCGGGGCGGACGCGACTACCCAGAAATCCGAGTACCCTCGCGTACTCGCCACCTGAGATGGCTCGGAACAGGACAAAAATGGCAACCGCGGTTCAGGAAAAAATCGACGATGCCCGAGACCGAATGCGTCTCTTGCTTCAAGAGCTGGAAGACGACGTTTCCATGCTGCGCCGAACCTTGGAGCATCCAACGGGCGACACGCTCGGCGTGAAAATGCGGGTTTCGGGGATACAGGAGCACGCTTTGCGGATCTCCTTTTACGCAAACCGGTTTGTCACTTTGCTGGAACTTCCTTACCGACTCGACGGGTCGTTTGCGGAGAAAACCGATGTCTGAAAACAACATCCTCAACAGGCAGTACACCCGTGTTGAAATGGCGGAGATGATCCGGCGGATGCGCGCCGCTAATTCTACGTTCTACGGGCTGGCGGTGTCTACGGGCGTGCACGCGTTTATTGAGTTTTGCGGGCTGCAGGCGAAATACATTGACCTCTGCAACGCGCTGCTCGACTCCGGCATTGAATTCCCAATGGTCAACGTGCACAACGACAAGCGCGTGGACGTGGCGCACCACCACATTGATTACCTGGCGGAGAAATTCGAGTGCATTTACGGGCCGGTGTTCGCCGGTAACCCGGAACTGGTGCGGTATTTCATCGAACGCGTGTTTGGCAAAAAATACTTGCGAGAGAGCGATCATGTTGAGTGAACTGAACCGAGCCCTGCTCCAAGCAATTCTTCCCCCGTGGCGCGCGCAGGGCGTCGAGCAAGTGTTCGTGGCTGAGTGTTGCGGGCGCATGTGGATCGGAAAAACTCGCCCACTGCGCTGCGGCTCGTGCAACGGAGAAGTCGCGAGCGAGGAAGTGCCCACGTCCGGGTACGTCGCACGCAACGATTGACTGTCCCGGCCTGTGTGCTAATGTAGGGGTCCGCCCTGTCCATGGGGCGTAACGGATCGGGCATGCTTTGCCCGAAGGAGCTGGGACCATGGGACGACCAACAACCGTGCGCCGCGACCCCTACTATTTGGGGCCGGCGGTAGAAGTAGCCGTGTCTGAGCTGCAGAAGTACGAGAAGAAAAAAGAATGGGTGATCGAGCCGAAGCACGACGGGATGTTCGCGTCCTATTCCATCCGAAACCCGGCCGAAGGGCGGTTGCATGTTTTGAACTCACGCGACGCGCGCACGCCACCTATTACCGGGACGAACGCGGGCGATTTGTTGCAGCTCCCGCTGTCGATGCTGCCCGAAGGTACTGTTCTTGTCGGTGAGCTGGAGGCGTGCACGCAATGGGCGACGAAGATTGTCGCCAAGCGCGGGTACCGCCAGTTCCACGCCTTCGACCTGTTGCAGGTGGGCAAGCACAGCCTACGCAACCTGCCCCTGTTGGAGCGCAAGCGTTTGCTCGCGGCGACGTTGACGGGGCTCAAGGAAGACGCGCACGCGAGCAGCCGGATTCGCCTGGTGACATGCGAGCCGGACCATTTCGAAAAGCGCTACCACGCGTGGGTCGCTGCAGGGTTCGAAGGCGTGGTACTCAAAAAAAAGAATTCGTTGTACAAGACGCGTGCCCTCGATGGTAAGACGCTCGAATGGGTACGGTGTAAACGGACCTACACTTGGGATTACGTTCTGATCGACACGGAGCTGACTGCGGGCGGGGAATGCGGCATTCAGCAAATTACGGGCGTCTGGGGATTGCTCGTAAACGGCAAGTACAAAAAGGCCATGCGCGCGTTTGCGCCGCCTGAGCTGCTTGTGCCTGCGAACTTTGGAAAGCTTGTGGCGGAATTTTCGGGGTGGGCGCTTTTCAAATCAGGTGCTCTGCGGCACGCCCAATTTTCGAGAATCCGCACGGACAAGATGCCGGATGCGTGTGTGCTCCCCGAATTCACGGAGGAGTAGTTCGAAGGGGGAGTGATGGTACGAATCATAGAATTGGGCGGGCTGATCATTGCGATCATTTTCTTGGTCACGCAGGTCATTGTGCCACTGGTGCGCGAAGAAGCGGTGTTCCCGTTTTTGCGCACGAAAAGTTCGCGTGAGAAGATCGACGCGGATTTCCGAGCGATGACGCGACGCGTGGAAGATCTGGAACACACGATGACGAAACAGGCCGAGCTGGAAGCGCGGTTGGCTTCACTGGAAGCGAAAAAGACGAAGACGAAGGACGCGGGGGATCTAGGATGAGTTTCTCAAGAATCGTAGGGCTGACGGTAGCCGGCGTGCTGCTGCTCATTTTGCTGATTGGCGCTGGGAGCGTGATCGAAGTCGTCGATGCGGCGGACACGGTTGTGAAGCAGTCGGTGGGCGGTTCGTTGGAGGTGTGGACGGATGCCGGGCCGCAATGGCAAAACTTCGGCAATTTGGAGACGTACAAGAAAAGCGAACAGCTCAAGTTCGGCGCCGACATCAACGTTGATGAAACCGCGTCGTCAGCGGGTAAAAATCATGAAGGTGTCGCGCTCGACGAAGAGCAGCTCGCGCAGCTGTCGCGTTGTTTGCCGATTCGGTTCAACGACAACGGCACGGCGAAGCTGTGCGGTTCGATCAGCTTCGATTTGCCGGCCGATCCCGACAACATGAAGAAGCTGCATATGAAGTTCCGGTCGCAGGAAGCGATCATTCAGCGCGTGATTCTGCCGGCCCTGATGAAGGCGGCGTACAACAGCGGCCCCATGATGTCTTCGCGCGAGAGCGCGGGCGACCGTCGCGCCGAATTGCTGGAAACTCTGCGTGAGCAGGCCACCGAAGGCATTTACAAGGTCGAAGTGACCGAAGCTGCGCAGGAAGATCTGATGGCCGAAATGGTCGAAGCGGTCGAAATGGTCGACACGCCTGTGCTCGACGCCAGTGGCGTGCCTACGCTGAGTGCCGACGGTATTCCCAAGATGGAGAAAAAGCCCCGGATGGTAAAGAAGCATCCGATGACCACGGTGAAGCTGGTTCGGCCGAAGATCGGCAAAGACGGTAAACCGGAAATGGCGGAACCCTCTGCTGCGTCGGAGTTTGGGATCCGTCTCTACAACTTCACGATCAATCGCCTGATTTACGATGACCGGGTGAAGCGTCAGATCGAAGCCCAGCAAGAGGCCACGATGGCGATTCAGACGGCTCGGGTCAATTCGCAGCGTGCGGAGCAGGATGCTTTGACGGCGAAAGCGCAAGGCGAAGCGAACATCGCAAAGGCGAAGGCGGCCAAGGAAGTCGAAAAGCAGGAAGCGGTCACCACGGCGGAGAAGCTACGTGACACGGCGCGACTAGATCTCGAATCCGCAGACCTAGAGAAACAGGCTGCCATCAAGCGCGCAGAGGGCCAGGCGGAGGCTCGCAAACTTGTGATGGTGGCTGACGGCGCGCTCGACAAAAAATTGGCGGCGTACATAGAGGTGAACAAGTACTGGGCGGATGCCGCAGGCAAGCAACCGCTTGTGCCTGGCGTCGTCATGGGCGGCGGCGGTAGCGGTGTCGGCGTCGATCAGTTCATGACACTCAAGACGGCAGACCTGGCCAAAGATCTGGCGCTCGACCTTCGTGTAAAGGGGCAGTGACCATGAGCGAGTCAGAAGAAAAAGCGCCCGCGGGAATTGGCGAGCTGCTCCAGCGTATTGCGGATCGTATCGCTGACACGGAAATCGAAGAACTGCCTGTGGTCGGGCTTGATCGCGCGGGATTCGCCGGCAGGTGCAGCGTGGGGGATCTTGTGAAGATCCGCCCCTGCGATCCCGCGCACGGCGACCAAACTTATCTCGGCGTGTATCTGGGCACGTTCGCGATCGGTGCTGCGCTGGCAACCACGAAGGGCGAGCGGCAGATCGTCTGTAAAACCAATCCCGCGATTCTAGTGCCGGCACTGAAGAAGGTGATCTTCGGCGCGGAGTCGTGGTGGGGGCGCATCACAGACGTTTCCGATCTGCAAGACATCACGAACGAGGAAATTGACTCGCTCTGGTACGTGCAGGCGTTGAAGGCGCAAGCGGCGACACAAGCCATCGGAACGGAGAAAGAAGCATGAAAATCAAGGTTACGGCGGAGCTGGAAATGGATCCGGGCGAAGAACTACCGACTGCGGTGCAGGAGGATATCCGCACCACGGTGGGAAGCGAGTCTCTGCATATTCGGCGTGCTGACGATACTGGAAGGAAACTCCTGCTCGACGCGACGCTGATCTCCACCGGGTTTCTGTTCAACAGCCTTTCCAACCGCTTTGCGGATGAAATCGCCAAGTCCCTCAAGGGAAAGTAGTCGTGCGGCACACGCGACTTCTTGTGATCCAGTGCGGGGAGTCGACGTGTGCTGCGGCGCCTGGCCAGTTCTGCGAGTTTGTTCGTGTCACGCACTTCGGGACACGTTGGTTGTGCCACCTGTACGAGACCCGATTGTTCGAAACCGATCGCGGTTGGTTGGAGCGCACCGAGCAATGCAAGAAGGACTTCAAGACGGCACCTGTCGCTGCGGACACGTAGGCGGCGAGCCCCATCCTTGCCACGGAGCGAAGTACACGTGCCGGAAGCCCGCCACGCGTCGGTTTATCGCGTACCCGACCGCGCTCGCGGGCATGCAGCCGAAGCTCGGGGCGTACGAGACGTGGGCCTGCGATGACTGCTGGATGCGGTTCCGCCAGCGGAAGGTGACCTGAGCGTGTGCTACTACGGCGAACAATCCGTGATTTACAACGAGACCTGGCGCAAGGCCCGCGTCTCGCATCAATGCTACGGGTGCCACAAGGGCATCCGACCCGGCGACCGCTACGTGGCCGTAAACTCGCTCTATGACGGTAGCTGGCAGAACTGGAACGAGTGCGAGCGCTGCCGCTACTACATGGCGCTGCTTTACGCCGAAGAACGTGCCGACGGCTGCATGCCTCACGAGTCGTGGTGCCCCGTCACGGAGATCTACCAAGACATGCACGACCGGGGGTGGATACTGCCGCAGGAAGACGCTGACACGGCGGCCTAACGCGCGACCGGGGGTCGTGGGTCGGGAGCCGGTCCCAGCGCTTCTAAAGGGCATTCAGGCGGGCACAGAAAACGGGGTTTGTGGGCTACTTTGTTGGTGACTGTCCTAAACCCACGTGCTAATCGAAGCATGACTTTTGGTTCTCGCATGTGTTGCGGGACGATACGGGGACGGGGGAAACTTGAACACGACGGCGCGCCTATCAGGCGTCGTGCGCACGCGTGCAACGGTTGCCGAAGGCATCCTTGCGGACACGCAGTGGCAGGGCGGCTTTCGCATGGTGGATTATCAACCTGGCAACGGGACGCGCTACGTGATCGCGTTTCAAAAGGTGCCGAATAACGACGACACGGCGTCTGTTCGGGGACGCGCAGGATTGCCAGAAAACGCAGTGATCGTTTCTTGGCTGTTCGAGCACAAGTGCATGCCGTTGTCGCTCGATGCTGACTTTCTTCATTGGAGCTACGTACAGGAAAAACTCCAGTGTAGTACGCCGACAGCAGTGGTGCTGGCGGAGTTGTTCGCGTTCGTTCTTCCGGAGCGCATCGCGATGACATCGGAACAGTGGACGCAATCGCAAGAAAAGAGACAGGGGTAAAACATGGCTACTGATACACAGAAGGCGGGCGAGACCAAAGACAAGATGGTCGACGTGATGTATGCGACTGACAAGGAAATGAAGCAAATTCTCCTGCCCCAGGGGATGGACTACAAAGACGGCATCAAGTGGTTGCAGCGCAAGGATGAAGAGCAGAGCCGCAAGGTTGCGATCAACGAAGTGATCGATGCCTACCCGCTTGACGGCGCCCTTGCCCTGCATCGCGCGATGGCCAAGAAGTACGGCTGGAATCACCTGATTCCGACGCCCGGTTTCTTCGGCGACCGCCCGCCCATGATGATCTCGGTTCGCACCGGCCCCAACCCCAACGACATGGTTCAAGTGCCGTGGGGACGTATGGAGATTCCTGGCGTCGAAGGGTATATCGAGGCGCAAATCACGATCTCGGAGAAACAGCCGAAGTTCGTGATTGGTGGCACGATCAAGCGCAAGCATGAAGCCGAAGTGGCGGAGCTGGCACGCATTGCGCGCGGCTTCATTGCCGAGCAGTCGATCTACCGCGGCAAGGCACTCCGGGTGAAGTTCTTCGAAGACCCCAAGCAGGTCGAAGACATCAACGACTTCAACCCCCGCTTCATTGATATCAGCGGCGTTCGTGAGAACGAGCTGATTTTCCCGGCGGACGTGATGGATCTCGTCAAAACCAACCTGTTCACGCCTATCGAGAAAACTGCGGTGTGCCGTGAGCACAAGATCCCCCTCAAGCGCGGTATTCTGCTCGCGGGCCCGTATGGCGTTGGTAAGACGCTGACGGCGAACGTGGCTGCGAAGAAGTGCACCGAGAACGGGTGGACGTTCATTTACCTGGAGTCGGTCAAGGATCTGCAGCAAGCGATTCACTTCGCAAAGCAATACAGCCCTGCGATGATCTTTGCGGAAGACATCGACCAAATCGTGCGCAACGATCAGCGTCGCGATGACGAGATCAACGGCATCCTGAACACGATTGATGGCGTGGACACGAAGTCGTCCGAAATCATCGTCGCGCTGACCACGAATCACGTGGATCAGATTTCCAAGGCGATGCTTCGTCCCGGCCGTCTCGACGCGGTCATTTCGGTGCCTGCACCGGATGCCGACGCAGCCCAGCGCCTTGTGCGTCTGTACGCCCGCAACCTGTTGGCTGAAAGCGAGAGTCTCGTGACGGTCGGCAAGGAGTTGGACGGCTACATCCCGGCGGTCATTCGCGAAGTCGTGGAGCGCTCGAAGCTTGCCGCGATCTCGCACACGGTGCCCGGTGAGGAACTGAAGATCACGGCCAGCGATCTGCTCATTGCAGCTCGCTCCATGGTCCAACATCTGGAACTGCTCAAGCCCGTGCAGGAAGACATGCGCTCGGACGTGGAGAAGGCGGCGTCGATGACGGCTTCCGCGCTCACCGCTGCCGCGGCCACGATCGCCGGACACGTCGCTGCCAACGGCAAGGCGGCGGCACTTGCCGCACAAGAGGCGCGGAACTAACCCTGTCTAGCATCTGAAACGGGAGTCGGGTAACCGGCTCCCTTTTGGCGCGCCAGCTTCGGAGGATTGTATGACGTTCAGACTGCGGGCACTCGAAGACCTAGTGGAGGAACTAGGCACTCAGGCAAAGGCGACTGCGCTCCTGAAAGAGGCTGGTGCGGCACTGGTTCACGGGATGTTCGACCAGGGCGCGCTCGACGCGTTCAATTCCGAGCCCAAAACGACCAATGTTGGGAAAAGCTCCAAATCCGCGTTCACGATAGCGCCTACGGATGGCGTGGGGGCTTTCAAAGCCGTGCTCGACCCACTGGAGCTGGACATCGTTCGGCACTTGTACCTCCGCAGTAACTTCCTGACGGTGCGCAACGCCAAACGGCAGCGTGCGCAGCTCAAGGTGTACTGCATTTCGAGCGGGCACCCGCGCACGGGCAACGCGTCGTTCACGCTGAACGGGTTTTTGCGAGAAGACGCGCCGCAGTACTTCATGCTGATCGTGTTCGATCAGGTACGCGCGTGGGTCATGTCGAAGCAGCAAGCCCAGCTGCTTCACAAGGCGACGGTCAAGGCCGGCGGGAAAACTGACACGGCAACGGTCAAGAAGGCGGACCTGGACGATCTGAACGGGCGCATGCGCGTGACGCTCGGGATGGAGTCCGACTACCTTTTGACGTCGGCGAAGCAGCTCGGGCTGTGAAGGGATTCTCGATCTCGGGCCCGAACGGGCCGATATTTTCGGTGTGTCATGCGCATGGCGCGCTTTTTTCGGCGGTTGCGGAGAATGCGAAATTGACGCTACCTGCGACGGATAAGTGCCCCACGTGCGGATATCGGAAAGTCGAAAAAGCGAAGCTGACGACGTTTTTTCACGAGATCGGGAAAGCGCTGGTTTCAAACCGCGCGAAGTTTTTGAGGCTCGACGGCCCTCGGTTGGTTCGAGCCGGCGATACGGTGTTGGAGTGTCTACAGGCGCTGGATGAAACGCCCGCAGATAAGGTGGAGCTGATTGACGATTATGTTTGGTGCGAGAAACACGCGTACCAATGAATCCGGGATGGTGCTGTGGGGCGCCATGTCCCGAAGGCAGCGGCGTGATGTGTTGATGTTGGAGGCGCAAACTGCGGCATTCGGTTGCGGTGTCGCACCGTGCGGATTGTCGTTGTGCAGGGACTGCCTGATTTTGGTAACAGCGCTGCTCGCGCGTGCCGCGATGCAGGAATAGGAGCGGAGACATGGGAAAGCCGGATTTTGAAATCACACTGGGCGTGCTCGTACAGGACAAGGTGACGGGCTTCAAGGGCATCACGCTCGGGCGCACCGAGTGGCTGCACGGGTGCCGGCGCTACGTCATTCAGCCGCGCGAGCTGATCGACGGTAAGGTGGTCGACGCCCTGTCATTTGACGAGGATTCGATCGACGTGCTCGACACGACGCCGGCCGTTTCGCCGCCGGACGCTCGGGCGTTCAAGTACGAGCTGGGCGCCAAGGCCAAAGACGCCATCACGGAGTACGAAGGCACCATCGTCGGCCGTACGGAGTGGCTGCATTCGGGGCTCCGCTACCACCTGCAATCTCGGAACATGGACAAGGGCAAGGGCAAGCCCATCGAACAGCACTGCATCGAAGAAGGGTCGGTGATCCTACTCAGCGACCCCGCGTACGAGCACAACCCGAAGCGGCGCGAAGGCGGCCCGTCCGATGCGACGGCCTCTCAGCGTACGGCAGATCCGAGCCGCTAACATGGGCGACGTCTACCAGACGCGCGCGTTCAACCTGTTGTTGGTTGTGCGCCGGACTCCGCGGATGTTCGCAAGCACGCGCGAAGCGCTGCTCGCGTACGTTGCGGGGGTCTGCGAAGTAGCAGGGGATTCTTTCGACGCGCGGGCGTTTTACGCGAAGCACGGCGGTATGCGCGGCAGTGTCATGGCGGGGCTCGCTGAACCCCTGGATGACGAGTGGGCGCAACAAGTGCTCGCCGCAGCGATCAACGAATTCGATGTGGAGCCGGGGCAATGACGAAGCTGTCTGACGAAGAGCTGCGCGAGCTGCACGCCAAACTGCACGCGCACTATCACGAGCCCGTCTTGCCCGTGTCCAAGTTCTGCAACGCCTTCCGGCTTTGGCGCGACTTACAAATCGAGCGGTACAAGGACGGGCCGGCCGACGAAGTACCGATCTGGTTGCGCGACCGCGTGCCGCAAATGCTGGAGCTGGCCATCCGAAAGAGCAACCTGCTGTATCGGATGCTCTACCAGGGCGAAGAACCCCGCACAGAGAAGTGCCCGAAGCACAAGGGGAGCTGGAGTGGAATCGGTCCCTGTTACTACGGGTGCGCGTCTACCGGCTGGCTGCCCAAAGTCCCGCAGGTGAAGCTGGATGACACCGTGCCCGCAAGCCTGATGCAGTTTGCGCGAGTCGTGTTCAACGGCGACGAAGAGAAGATCTTCGACTGGTTCGTGACGTCGCATCCGTCGTTCGCTAGGACGCAGCATTGGGGACCTTACGACGCAGCTGTGCGGGGCGGGGAAGAAGGCATCGCGCTCGTTGCTGCGTTGCTCACCGAATTGCAGGCGGAGAAACCAGCGTGAAGACTCTGCCCGCGGGCTTGTGGAGCGACGGGCCCCCGCCAAAGACGCGCTCGACTGAAGAAGAGCTGGCCGAGCTAACACACTACCTGCGGCATGAGTACGGCGGACGCGCGCGGGGGTCGGCTGCCTGGGAGGATTCGGTGGGCGCGCTCGCGCGCGAAATCGCCGAGATGATCGAAAAGCGACAGTACAAAAAACACGGGTAGGTCGGACATGAAATACGAAATCAAAGCGGACAGCTTCATCGACGCCGTTGAGCAACTGATGGGGCAATACCTCAACGAAGCGGACGGGAACGTCACGTCTTACGATATGTCGGGCGACCGGTTTTCCATGAAGATCAAGATCAAGCAACCGAAGAAATCGAAGGCGGTGAAACGTGATGCGAGTGAGCCCGGCGTCGTACGGGAAACTTGACGTTGGTGGGAGCGTTGCCGTCTATTGGATAGGAGCCGGCGCGCACACGGTGGACGTCGGGACTCTGCTTTACGCGTACGCGCGAAAGAAACCCATTGCCGATGAAAAAGGCAACATTACGCATTTCGTGCTCGTGCCGTTTCGCTGCGGCATCGTGCCCGATCATGACCCCGCTGTGACGCGTCACTACACCAACGGATTCGAGATCCACCTATGAGCAACCACGACAACGCACGCAGGGGCGAGCACGCGCGCACGGAGCATGGGCCCCGTTGGGAATCCAAGGATCCGGGCGCCGGCTGCAATAGCACGCACGTCGCGCGCTCGCGCCGGAAGTGGAAGCGCGTCCTAACCCGTCGCGACCGTCGCGCTGCGGTGTCCCATGACAGCTAAATTCAACCGCTCGTGTGGCGGCTGCACGCTCTGCTGCACCGAAATGGCCGTGTCGGAGATTTCGAAGCCGATGTGCTCGAAATGCCCAAGTCAGACGGCGACCGGGTGCGGGATTTACGAGATCCGGCCGAAGTCGTGCGCGGACTTCACGTGCATGTGGATGGACGAACCGCCCGCGGGCATTCCGCACCCCTTGGCCGAAGAAGAGCGCCCGGATAGGTGCGGCGTGATGTTCCATGCCGCCAGCGACGCGTTCACACGGGAGACGGGGATTCCGATGCTGGTCGTGCGTGGCGACTTCGTGAAGGGCGCAGACACGCTCGCACGACTTGCGGGCATGGTGGTGTTGATCCTCGTGCACGCGAGCGGACGCCGGCAACTGATGGGACCGGAAGAGTGGGTTCGTGAAGTCGCGAAGGCCAAAATCAAGGAGTTCGGGTGACGCTCCCTTTCAAAGGCAATCCGGCGAAGTGCCCAACCTGCGGCGGGCATTTTTCGTTTGAAGAAGGACTCGCGGTAGGCATGCCCATGAGCAAACTTCATCCTGGCGGGTACGCCGTGTGCGTGGACTGCTGGAACCTTGCGGTGGTGGCCGACGACGGCGAAACGCTTCGTAAGGTCGAAACCGCGGACATCCAAAAAATCGGCCGCGTGCGATACGCCAAAATTCAAGAGGCGCTAGCAAGCGTTCGTCCGACCAAGAACTGACCGACCGGGAGTCGACAATGAAAATCAGTGCGTACGGTGCCAGTGACGACAACGTCGAAGTGCACATCAACGATAAGTGGGCGGAAGAATTCAGCGCGTACAACACGAAGACGTGGCTGCACATCGACTCGAAAGACGGCGGAGTCGACGTCGCATTGTTTTTTGGTGCGAACGGCTGGGAAATCACGGTCGCTTTGCCCGGCCGTTTCGAAGACAATCAGCCCGTGCTTCCGGTTCAGATCCGAATGTCGGAGACCGGATATTCGTACGAAGCCGTCGTAGAAGTGGACGACGCGAGCGCGACTCTGCTAGTGGTGCAGAACGACGTCACGCAGGCTGTGTTGGGTACCAACGGCAAACTGATCGGCTGGAAAGACGTCGTCGAAGCACGTGAGGCTGACGAGCGTTGCTCGCACGGCATGTACAAAACCGGAGCAGTCGGGAAGTGCCCGCGCTGCTCGCGCGCGAGGGGCGCAGCGCCATGAGAATCGACGCTTTTTACTCCGATCCGCATTACAACCACAAAAACATCCTCAAGTACTGTCCGCGCCCGTTCGCGGACATGGACGAAATGCGGGAGGGGATGATTGCGCGGTACAACGAAACCGTGCGCCCGAATCAGTGCACGTTGTGGATGGGCGACTGCTTTTTCGGTGGGCTCAAAGACGACGCGGTGGCGATCATGGCGCGGCTGAATGGGCACAAGATGCTGATTCGCGGCAACCACGATCATTGGCCGGCGTACGTGTACCTCGAAATGGGGTTCGAGTTTGTGTCTGAGCTGGGCTTTGACATCCGACTCGGGAAGCGGATCGTGCACGTGAACCATTACCCCACGAAGCCGTTTCACGAAGGGGACGTGCGGTACGCGAACGTGATGGTCAAGCCTCGCGCGGGCGTGGGCATCATGCACGGGCATACGCACGAAGCGGTGCGCATCACGCCGCGCGGGGAGCTGCACGCCGGAGTCGATGCCTGGAATTGGGCGCCAGCCCCCCGCGAAGAATTGGAAGTGCTTGTGGAGCAGCTACCCTGCTTCGTGGAGGCAGCATGAGTGTCTTTACTTTTGGTGGCGGGCACGAGTGCGAGTGCGGACGTCGGCTGAACAACACCTACACGACGTTTGAGGACGACGCCGAGCAATCTGCGCGCGACAAGATGTTCAAGGCGTGGGGGCCGAAGTGGTCCATGGAGTATCCGACGACCGAAGAAGCCGGCGTAGAACGCTTCGCGATGCCGTATTTCGAGACGAACACGACGGACCCCACGCGGTGCCGCTGTGGAGCCGGGACGCCGCCTGCGGCTGAGCCGGAGCCCGACCCTGCGGCTCGCACGGGGATATGGTGGTTCGGGGCGTCCTGGGGCGCTCCTATCTGCGATCCGTGCACGTTCGTGGAGTTGAGCCCGGAGCACACGCACCACTGCTTTGCATGTGAAGGGGAAATCAAGGCTGGGGATCGCGGTTTCGTGCTGGCGCACGTGGACGAGTTCAAAGGGGTGGCGCGACAACCGTGGCATCGCGACTGTTTTTTGCAGAGTCTGGGAATCTCGGTGTAGGGGGCAACGTGCTCAAAGACGTAGAGAAGATGAAGGCGGATTTTTCGAAGTGGGCGGCGACGTTGCCCCCGCGCGTGCGTGACGTGGCGGAACAGTACCCAACGTGGAACTGCTACCGATCGACAACCAACCACGGGCACTACCGGATCTACAGCTATGCGGAGCCGAAGGACGAGTCCGTTGACGTGACACTGACGCTCGTGCATGGCAGAGATTCGTTTCTACCTGGGGTTGCGGTGTACGGACAGCGACCGGGCAACCTGGCGCCGTGCGGGTGCGGGCTTTGGCTGCCTCCGACGGATGCACAAACCGAAGTGACGCGGGCTCACTTGGAAGCAGAGAAGGCTGCCGGCAAATTCGGCAAGGTCAAGTGTAGCGACCCTGCATGTGGGCTGAACCATGACGAGTAGAGAACCTGGAGACAAACTCAGCCGACGTTACTTCACGTCCCTGTTTGGGCTCGGGGTGCTTGGGGCGGCGGCGGGCGTGCGTCTGGCAGAGAACGTGACAGCCGAAGGTGCGGAGCTGGCGCGGCGCATGCTCAAGTACGCGGGCACGCGCGTGCGCACGGAGTACTACGGCTACGTGACGATCGCGGAAATGGATCCGGAGCGGCCGGTGTATCGGTCGTGGCGCGTGGAGGGCTCCTGATGGCTACGCACAACGATCTCACGCCTGAAATGATCGAGTACATTCAGGCGCGTATGGAGCGGATGCTCGCGAGCGAGTGCGGGCTTGCGCCGGGACGGTTGCAGATCCGTCTCTTCGACCCGGCCATGCACGGGAAAACTGGTATGGAGATCGCCGCCACGCCGCCCTTGACCGAAAAGGAAGACGCGCGCGTGCAGGCCGCAGTGGTGGCATGGAACAGAGCCGCGGGCGGCTCGCCTATCATCAAAGAGGCCAAGTGCTGACATGCAGACCTTCGAAACATCCGGCACGGTGTGCCCCACCTGCGGTTCGCGAAACGACGCGAACCCCGCAGTGTCGGGAGAACGTGGGCCGGCGGAGGGAGATTTTTGCGTTTGTTTCAGATGCGGCGAAATTTGTCGGTACACCGCCGGGTTGAAATTGCGCAAATGTGAAACGCCCGAACTGCAACAACTGCCTTCACGCGAGCGCCGGATGTTGCGCACGCTAGCGGCGAAGCTCCGATTTCGGAGGAACTGATATGGATCTCAGAACTTTGCTCAACACGCTCGGCGCGACGCCCAGCGACGAACTGTGCATCAAGCGCGCATTGCAGGTGTTCAACTTTTTCCGCGAATACGGCTATTCGGCGGAGGATATTCACATGACGCACGACGGCAATCGCCGCATGGGTATGGCGCTGAAACTGGGAAATCGTGTGAGCACGGCCGTTGCTTGTGGGACGTACGAAGGCACGCACGATGAGTTCGAGCGCAAGTGGGTCGGTTTCGCAGAACAGCTCCAGAGTCTGGACTACAACGAAGTGCGTGCGTGGACGTTTGCCGACGGTCAGATCAACAAACGCACGCTTGCAGCTGCGCTCGCGAAAGACGGGATTTTCCCTGTCGGTTTCCGCGCGTCGACCTCTGCGGCGGCGAACTGAAGGAAGCGGCATGAAGCTCGATTTCAAGGATCCGCGTGGAGTGGTGACGCCGTATCGGCTGCACGTGTCGTGCTGCCACCAGATCTGTCTCACGCACACCGAGTACGTGCAGCAACTTGACCAGCCGGATGCTCGGTGGAAGTGTCCGATTCACGGTACCGAAGGACGTTGGGATGACGCCTGGTACGAAGCACACGAGGAAGACGAATGAGCCTACTCCGCGGCGTTGTGGACATGCTGCCTGCCCGCGTGCGTCGCAGCACGCTTGTAGCGTTGGCGCTGCACGTGGCGGAGTTTCGTCGAACGGATGCACCTGCGCTCACGACGCAGGAGTACGAATGGCTGATCTCAGAGGACACCGGCATTTCTAGTCTGACAATCTTCACCGTCATGACGGGACGGGATATGGTGCGTGGTTTCTCGAAAGCGGCGCCACGGGATTTTTGGGACTTCGGTCGTTGCTACCGTTTGTTGCAGCGGTTTCCGCACTGGCAGGTACGACTCGCCGAAGTCGGTGCGGTTTGTCCAGAGTGGGCACCTATCGCAGGCGATTGGGATCGCCTTGTTTCTTTCTATGAGGCAGATCAACGTGACATCCTCTACATCGAGTTACAGCGCCACCTCGACAGTCCCGTCGGACGAGTCGGACGATCTTGAATTCCCTGGTTTGCACGCGTTGTCGATCCTGTACGACCGCATCAAGAACTGCCAGCGCTGCGATCTAGCCAAGGGTCGCACGCAGGTGGTGTTCGGTACCGGAAACTCGGAATTTCCTGACATTGCGTTCGTTGGCGACGTCCCATCGAAAGCCGAAGACGCCGAAGGGTTTCCGTTTCTCGGAGCACCGGGCGCGCTACTTGACAAGGCGATCCTTGCTTTGGGGTATCGGCGCGCCGACGTGTATTTGACGAACGCGGTGTCGTGCATTGCCAACCGCACGCCGCACGCCGAAGAAGTGTCTGCGTGTCGTCCTGTGTGGCAGTCCCAGCTGATTGCGGTGCAGCCCAAGGCCATCGTCGCGCTCGGGCAGCTCGCCGGCAACGCGGTACTCGAAACGGCCCTGGACCTGCGGGAGCTGCGCGGCAAGTGGTGGGAGTGGCGTGGGTTCCCTGTACGCGTGACCTACACGCCTGCGTACGTAGCGCGCACGGATTCCGCCAAGCCTTTGCTGTGGGACGACCTGTTGGAGGTCAAAAGTAAACTCGCAGAACTCCGGAGGGGAACATGAGTGGCGGGAAAAAGTGATGGAACACCCCCTAGCAGTAAATGACGTCGTGCAAATTGCGCCGGAAGCCAGCGACTGGGCTGGCGGGTGCTTTGCGATCGTTACCGAAGTGAAATCGTGGGGCATGCAGGGATTCGTGCAGGTCCCCCCGATGAAACGAAACGAGCCCGAAGGCGAACAAACCGGTGGACGTGCGTTCATTCGTTTGAAGTCGGATCAATTTGTGCGCATTGGGCGTGCGGAGTGGTCCGATCGCGCCGACCCCGAAGATGAAAAACTCTGAACAAATCCGGGCCTGTGTGCTATTCGTGGTTCAGTATGGCCTTCAACGGCAAGACGAAACGCACGGTACACGGGGATTGCATTGTCTGTGGCAAGGTGCTGCCAGCGGATACGTACGTGTACCGAATCGAAAAGTGCAAAGTGACGCGAGCGCGAGAACCCTACGGCGCGAAAGAGACGTACGGTATTGCGCATCGGCAGTGCTTGCTGAATCAGCTCGGGTCATCGGAGACGTTGCTGGAGGTACTGCGCCTTGCAAACGAAGGAAACGAGGGTCATTCGTGAGCTGAAAACTCAGCTCGAAATGGAAGGGCTGAAGCCCGACACTCCCCAGTACGAAGAAGCGTTTCGCGCGCGCAAAGTAGACCTGTGCAAACAAGGGCAAGGCGTGCTCTCGTGCTGGGACTGCGCACGGTTCGACCACTGCGACCTGATCAAGCAACACCTGATTGATCTGCGATACGGAAGTAAAGGCAATGCGCCCTAATAACAAGCCCGTGGAGATCGAGCAGATCTCCACCGACACGGACCCGCTGGAAGACCGCGTGCTGCTTACGGAGATTGTGCGCGCCATCGTGCAGCACTCCGGAGCTGTCCGCGTCACCGAGCGAATTATCAACAACGAACACGTGCAGCTGCTCGTTGCCGTAGATCCGCGCGACCACGGGCAGCTCTTGGGCAAGCAGGGCAAGACAATCAACGCCGTGCGCACCATTTTTCACGCCATCGGAGGGGCCGACCGGAAGGCCTTTGAAATCGTCTTGGTAGGCGCAGCGGGCCGTCGTATACCCTCTCGGCCGCCTTCGTCCGGTCGTTGACTGTCCCGTCCCTGTGTGGTAACGTGGACACACCGATCGTGCATGGTTTGCGCGAAGGAGTGACCATGGGTCTACAAAAATTGAAGCATCTGATTGAGTCTGAGGCAAAGGCCCTGCTCACCGGCACGGCGCTCGCCCTGGACGTCTGGGACGCCACGACGCCGGAAATCGTGGAGGCGTGGCAAGTGCTCGACGCGGTCAAAGACCAGATCGAAGCAAAACTGAAGCTGTTGCGCGACCGTCTCATGGAGGAAGCCGAGCAAACCGGCGTGAAGACGGAGAAGGCGGGTTACGAGCTGGACGTGGACGATGCCACGGTGATCAAGGAAAAGCGCGAAGCGAAGCTGCCGGAGGAAGAGAAGCTGAAAGAGCTGCTCGCGAAAAAGAAGTTGAAGGTGAGCGAGGGCTTCACCGAAAAGACGACGTGGGTTATTGACCCGTCGAAGCTGAAAAGCCTGGTCATGGTGGGCAAGCTCAAGCAGAAGGAAATCGACGACCTGTGCAAGGTGAGCTGGGCTTTGAAGGTGAAGCCGGCGCCTTACCTGGACGCGTTGCTGGCGGGCTTCCTGCCGCCGCCTGACGAGCTGGAAGAAGAAGCGCCGGAGCCTGCGCAGTCGGCTCCTGCGGTAGAGCGTTCAAAGCGGCTAGTGTCCGCGGGGGCGCGCAAGAGCAAGTAGCGTCAGGATTGGGAGGGGACATGTTTGGATCGAAGCAGGATTGGACTGAAGAGCAGCGCAAGGCGCTAGAATCCACGATGCCCGTGACGATGCCTCGAACGATGGGCACGTGGACACCGGGAGCTTTCGATACGGCGGAAGGGGTGGAGGCCATTGCGGCCACGTGGCGAGACATGGTGCGCAACGTGTTCACGCAAGATGGCAAGCTGAACTTCATCGGCTTCATTTTCTGCACGCGCGACCCTCGTGGGATTTCGGACCACGTTGTGCTTTCGACCGAAGCACAGAACCGACATGACGAAGTGGCCAAAGAGGCGCTAGCCAAAGTCGTGCGCCTTACGGCTGCCATTGGGAAGGCCGCGGCTACGATCACGGTGTTCGAGGCGTGGATGTGCCACGCAAAAACCGAGGATTATGAGAGTGTGGAGAAGTGGCGCAGCGAGCACAATAACTCGATAGAGGGGCACCCGGACACCTTCGAAACCGCTGTTGTACTGGTGGAGACGCACGCGGGCTGCATGATGCACTTGGCCAAGATCCATCGCGCGCCTGACGGTAGGCGCACGATGGGCGAATGGGAGACCCCGTTTTCGGGCGGTACCGGACGTTTCGTCGGACTGCTCAAGCCCGAAAACTGGGAAGTGTCGTGAGTGACGGCGCGATCAAAATCGAGCGTCTAGCAACGGACTCGTTCATCCCGCACGAAAAGGGTTACGGTTACGTCGATCACACGGGGCTGCTCGGGATCTTCGACAAGGTCCAATTCAGCGCTCCTACGGTGTTGGTTGGCCCAAAGGGAACGGGCAAGAGCCTGTCTGTGGCGGAGTGGGCCGGCACGCGCAAGATCCCCTTGGTGACGTTCGACTGTTCGGAAGACGTGCGGCGCACGCACCTTTACGGTTCGTTCGTGTTGCGTGGCGATCAGACCCCGTTCGTGCTCGGGCCCATCGCGACCGCGATTGAAATCGCGAACGAGCGCGGCGCGTGCGTGCTGAACTTCGAAGAGATCAACGCACTCACGCCGCAAATGCAGAAGACGCTGAATCCGATTACGGACTGGCGGCAACGGTTGGAGATTCCCGAAGCACAGCGGGTGTTCGCGCTGAATCCGGGCGCGAAGCTGTGGGTCATGGGCTCGATGAATACCGCGGTGTACGGCGGCATTTACGAGCTGAACGAAGACCTGAAGTCGCGCTTTCGATTTATCTCAATTGGGTACCCGACGCTGACGCAAGAACGCAAGATCCTGGCTGAGGGGAACAGCAGTAAGTCACAGGCTTCAGTGCCGGCCATCGAAGGGTTGCTGACGTTGGCCGGCGAATCCCGACAAGAGACCTTCGGTTACGCGCTTTCGACGCGTGACATAGTGCAGGTGCTGGAAGACGTAACCCTTTGCGGATTGGAAACTGCGTTATGGCTGCTACTCGCAAAGTTCGAAGGGCAGAACAAGACGACGGTCGCGAAGCGCATGGAGTCGATCTTCAACGTGAAGCCGAAGATCAGCAAAACGTAGCGCAGCTGGTTCTTGCGGCGCGAAAAACCGTCGGCGCCTTCGAAGGACTGTTGGGCAAGGCGATTGGGTTCGAAGACGGCAAAGACGCGCTCGCGTATCCCGACAAAGTCGTGGTGCCGTTCGACAGCGCGCATGCGTACGAGCAGACCGAACACGCGCTGTCGCATTTGGTGTTCCAGTCGGATGCCCACGTGCGGGAAGAGTTTGTGACGACCTACGTCGCTGCGCTCGACGTGGCGAGCACGGAGCACGGGGTGCTCTTCGATAAGGTGCAGGCCCAGCTGGCGATCGGGGCTCTGGTCGGCGTTCTGGACGACGCCCGCGTGCTGTCCCTATGGTCGGTGCGGTATCCGGGCTCGGCGGCGCGTATCCGGGCCCTGTGGCGCTCCGAAGTGCCCGCGGGGGTGGTGGGGCGGCTGGCCTTCGACGCGGGCGCTTTGCTGTACGTCCGGGCGCTTGGGCTCGGGCTAGGGGCCGACCTGCCCCTGACGCCAGCTGCGGATGCCGCTGTCGCGCGCGTGCAGGGGCGGGGGTTCCCGGCGGTGCTTGTTGCCGCTCGGGAGTACCTGAAAGCCGCTGTCCTGGCCCTGGGAAAGCTTGAAGTCGGGGCGGCGGACAAGGACCGGTTAGCGGCGGCGGAGTCCGTGTTGGGGCAAGTCGACCTGACGGCGCTACCTGCTGACGACGTGCAGCCGTCCAAGGACCGGCCGAGTGCGGAGATCAACGAAGCGGCGGAGACGGCGCAAGAGGCGTTGCGAGCGGACGTGGGCGAGCTGGACGGGGAAGGCCCCCTTGAAAATGGACCGATCGCTAAAGCAGACGCGGCCATGCGCGAAACGCAAATGCGCATCGAAATTCCGAAGCCGCGGGATAAGACCGAAAACGAGCACATTCGGGAAATGGCAGGAGAAAGCGTAGCGTTTGTTCGATCCCCACAAGGCGGCGCCCCGGACATGTCCGACGAAGACGCGCAAACTGCCGAGCACCTGCGTTCGATGTTCGTGCGCGAAATGGGACGGCGGCGCGAAATGCTGGACGAGTACGGCACGGCGCCCGACCTGAACGCATGGCTGCAACGGCGCATCACACACGCAGACGCGCCCATTTTCCGCGGACACGAAGTCGCGCGCGGGTTCAACGCACTGGTGTTGCTCGATCTGTCCCTTTCCATGCTGCAAGAAGGCAAGTTCGTGAGCGCAGAGCGCGCCTGCCGCATCACGGCCAAGGCGTTGCGGTTCCCCTTCGTGGATTTCGGTGTGTGGGGTTTCTCCGGCCAGAACGGCGTGGTGCATATCACCCGCTTTTCACCGCTAGACGAACGCTTCGATAAGGACAGCGTCACCGGCACGACCCCTACACACGTCGCATTGCGGGCGGCGCGAACGCAGCTCGGGCCCAAAACCGGCAACAAGCACATTTTCTTGGTGACCGACGGGGTGCCAGTTTTCGAGCGCGCCAAGGAAGACGTGCAAGGCGCTGCCGAGTTGATCCCCATCGTGCGCGCGGAAGTGGATACGGCGCGGCGGGCCGGCATTCAGGTCATGTCCCTGGTCATCGACTCACGCCGCGGCGGTGTCGCGCTGTCTCCCGAAGCCACCCTGGCCATGCTGGGCGACCCCCGCACGTGGCGGCGCACGTTCGCAGACGGGTTTGCGGGTGCGCTCGTTGACTTGATCTCGTCCACCTTCCTCCGGCACCTTCGGAGTCACGCATGACAGCGAAGTACCACCTGGGGCCGCACGGGGTGAACGCGTGGGACGGCAAAAAAGCCGTGCTGCGTGTCGCGCACACGCTCGAAAAACCCGGCGCGTGGACGCTCGAAAAATCCTTGGCCGACATCATTTTCTCAGAAATCTGCGCGTCGCTGCGCGTTCGGCGTGGCGAGCCCATCGCGATTTGCCCGACTTGTTTTTCTCTGAACGGGCAAAAGACGCTGGTATTTATCGACGTGCGAAACGGCGTGCGCGGTCCGTCGTGTCCGAATTGTCTGAAGCTGTTCTTCGCGAAATATCCGAATACGCTCGGATACCGGCTTTATGTATTTTCGGTGCGACCGGCGGAAATCGCGTACGTGCGCGAAAGGGCGCCTGCGCGCGACACATCGCGACTCGAACAATTACGGAAAGACCCGATTCCGTTGAAGACGCTTATCTAGGACAGCGCCCTCGCGTATACTGCCGGGAAATCTCGGCAAGCGAGGGTTTATGACTGAACCGCAGTGGAAGCAGTATGAGCGATTCAGTGGACCTACGATTGTCGGTACTATCAAAATACCGACACCGACTTCGCCTTTTACGCTCGACCGCCAACACTGGCTGACGACGAAAGTTGAGACGGGCGGGACTTTCGGCACCGTCGTCATGTTCGACGGAACATGCGTCACGGCGGGACCGGATCAATTCATTCTGGTGTACCCGGCCGAGCTGGCGCATGAGGATTTCAACGCCGCGGACGATCAGGGGCTCTTGGGGAAACTCGTGGCACGGGTATTTCAATGCGCCGATGCCAGCGTGTCCCCAAAAATCGCCGCCTTGAAAGCGGCGTTTGCCAAAGCCGGCTGGTACCTGTCGCCCATCGGCGAAATGCGTTACGTCGAAGCACAGAGCGTTGCGCTCGTTGGCCGTAAAATCATCGTGCAGGCGGGCGACCTTGTGCACGGCGCGGTGTTGCGTGACGTGATCACGCCCATCGGCGGCGTGGTGCCGAAGACCGGCCCGCAATGGGACCAATCCGCCGGGTGGTGCCGGTTGTTCGCTGACGTGTTTGCGGACCCCGCTACGCACGCCACGCAGTTCGCCTTCGGCAAAGAGCGCCTGGTGAAAGCGTACAAGGTGCCGCGGATCAAAACTCCGGTGGGGCCGATCAGTGTCGAAAGCGTCGTCTTTGGGACGGACGCGTCGGCGGTGCGGGCTCGGGACTGCGGCGAAGCGCTCGATCTCGCCATGTCCGTTTGGTACTCCAACAGCGTCAACGCGCCCGCGATTGCGCTGTCCGCCCTGACGTCGGTGCTGTCGACGGGCGTACGACCGGACGCGCGGTTCCCCGGTCGGCTGCTTCGCGCGCTCGGCACGTCATCGTACGGGCGCTGGAACGCTTCAATCCCGAACGGGCGATATCAGCGCACGAGGCGTTTGGCGCAGGCGTCCGGTCTATGGCCGCAGGAGTTTTTTGTGGGCGCTGGGGCTATTATGCCTGCGACTCTGGTGTAAGGAGAATCATGCGAAATCCGGATCTACGCGAATCCCTGTACCTTGCCGGCGTCGGCAAGCATCGACGTCTTTTCGAAAATCTCTACGTCGAAGCCGAAGCCACTGCGCTTGTCGCAGCCACTGGGTACACGAAGGCCGGTGACGAGCTGGCGGCTGCGCTCGTGCTCCTGCGCGCGCTCGGCATGATCCACCAAACGAACCACTGGACGTCCCAAGGGGACACGTTCTACGCCGACCACCTCCTTTTTGAGCGTCTCTACAGCAACGTCGCGGGTGAAATAGACCGCATCGGCGAACGCGCGGTGGGCGTTCAGAAGGCCGATGCAATTCGCGACCTGGCCATGCAGGCCAAGGGTATCGGCGCGGTCGTGGGCATCCTGGAAGCACGCGCGAGCGCCGAAGCCGACGACTTGGTGTCTGCCGGCCTGGAAGCCGAGCAGGGTTTCATCACAGCGGTGAACGCGCTCGTTCGGCAAATGCAGACCGCGGGGGCACTGTCACGCGGTACTGACAATCTCCTGGCCGACATTCAAGACAAGCACGAAGAGCACATCTATCTGCTGCAGCAACGGCTCGGGAAGAAGTGACCATGGGCCGCCTTCTTCAAGAGCAGCTGGTGCTGGCCGGAGTCCGACCGCTTGTCGAAGACGGGACCGAAGCCATCAACGTCAAAACTCTGGCGACGCAGCTCCTGAAGGCGGCGAACAAGTTGGACGCGCCCAAGGGCTTCGGCGGTTTCGGCGCAACGTACCTGCCGCGTCTGTGGCAGGTGCAGCTGCTCTTTGACGTGCCGGTGCAGGTGCAAGATCCCAAGCGCTTCCCGCCAGACACGCAAGAGGGCATGAGCGTCGCCGTGTGGCGGGATTTCTTGCACAACGTTGAGCACCTGCTGGCGGAATTTCGGCGCAAGGAGCCCAGCGCCGCTATTCAAAAGCGCCGCCAACCCAACGACGCAGAGAGCGAGATCCTCGCGCGCGCGCCGATTTCCAAGTTCCTGTGGAAGCACCTGAAGGTACCGGTGCCGGAGCCTAAGCCGGCGAAGAAGGCCGTCAAAGAGCGCCGGGAAACTCTGCATGAGAAGGATTCGGCGGTGGTTGCGGAGCGCATCGCACGTCAAATCGAAACCTGGATACCGGGCTCGCGCGCGCGACTGTCGAAGCGGGATCCGGGCTGGATTGTGAAGACGCCCGGCGACCGGCGCAGCGCGATTGTCGTGCGCGTGATCGACAAGGCACCGGACGCGGTGACCCTGGAATGGACGCTTTTCGGCACGACGGGGTCGGCAACATTCACAGTGTCAGATCTGGCGGGCATGAAATCCGCGATGCAGTCCATGCAGCATGGCGTGTCAGGCGAAACGATCGGGCATGTCGTGAATTTGTCTCCGACGCAGCGCGCGATCTTGAAGCGATTGAACCTAGAATCCCGTAGGATGCTGTCGATTTTCCAATAGGAGCTGCCGATGTCTTCGATCCAAGAGCTACGCAAACTCGCGGGGATCTCTCCGCGACTCCCTAACCTGCAGGAATCCCGCGAGCGTTGCGGAGTGCTCACGGAAGCGAAGCTGCCAACATTCATGGCGAAGCGCACCGAGCTGCTCGCGCACCTGAAGAAGGAAGGTTGGGCCGTAGTGGACGGGCTGAAAGTCCCGCACGCCACGTCACCCGACAAACAGTCACGCCTTTGGTTCAAGACGCAAGCCGTGCTCATGAGTCATGGCGTCAAGCATGCGCTCGGCGACGCGCGCTCGATGTGGAGTGACATCCGCACCATGACCGTCGAGGACTTCATGAAGGCGGTGCACCGCTGGTCGCAGGTGTCGTACGAGCCGCGAGAGAGTGCGGAAACTCCGGCATGGAGTGATGCGTACCCGCATGTCGAGGAAGGCGATCTCGCCGAAGCCGACGAAGCCATGACAGCGACGGATTTCAAAACCGCGCTCGACGGGATGCTGCGCTCGAAAGTCGGCGATCGACACGTTCGCGTGAAAATCGACAACAGCTTCGGAAGCACCACGGTCTATGTTGATTTCATCAACCTAGAGAAGAGTGTGGTTCCGGGTCCGAACTTCGGCGCGGAAGGCGAAAACAATCGCATCTTGCTCGATGTGGACGGTTTCAAGGGCGAACAGCCTGCGGGTAAAGTGAAAGTCGAAGTGCGGAAAAGCGCGATCCCCCGCGAGTACAAGTTGCGTGCGAAAGCCGCTGCACCTGCGAAGATTGCCGCGTACATCGCCGACTTCCTTGGGAAGGTCGTCAAAGAGGTCAAGCCGAACTACACGCACACCAAGCCGGGTGCATAGCCCTGTCCGCTGTGTCTGTACGAGTGCCCTGCGGCGGTGTGGACCCCAGGGGGTGTTGTGCTAGGGTCTCCTACGACTTACCGGGTCGTATGGGGGCCTGGTAGCGGTTTACGGACCTTGTGCGTCCGTCGTGACCGCAGATCGAAGTGCGATGGGTAGCGATGAAAATGATCGGCTGTTTTATTGCCCGAAGCTCCAGTGTAGGCTTTCCATCCGCCGATGTGCAGACCGACACGTACGAGGAGAAGCGTTGATACAAGGGCACGAGGGGCAGTGGTCCCCTTACGCTTGGGCGAGTTTGGCTTGGACATGTCGCGGTTGCGAAACGGGTAAGCAGCACGCGGAACTTCTGCAGATCAAAGCACCGAAGACGCCCCGTTCTGACAAAGGAGGTCGACCACCAAAAAAGAGGAAACGCTTGGACACTACTGCCCTTTCGTCGGGGCTTTCACGAGGTGAACATGAAGACGAAGTTCCTTTTGACGGTATCGATCCTCTTGAGTATTTCGAGTAGCGCAGCTGCTCCCGCACGCGCGGACAGAAAGCAGCCCGTTCCCGAGACTCAGTTGGACGATCAAACAAAGCTTACGCTCGCTCAGGCGCTAGTGGGGGAGGCGGATTGGAATGCCCCTGACCACGTAGCGATCAGTTGGGTGCTCGCTAAGCGATGGCAGTTGATTGAGGAAAAAGCGCCTGGGAAAATGACATTTGAAGAGTACGTGCGGGCCTACGCCGCGCCCCTGAAAACGAAGAGTGCGCGAACCAAGTGGGTTCAGGCGCTGCCGTGGGGCGAACTGCCGCCAGATGGAAAATTGGCGCCGTTCACGAAGCATTGGGATCGCGTGCGCGAGCTGGTGGAGCAGTGGGCAGACGGGGGGATTCCCGATCCGTGTCCACAAGCCGTCCACTACGGCGGTGCGATGGATCATCCGGGAAAGGCGATGAAACCCGTAAACTGCGGAAAAACGCTGAACATCTTCTACTCCCAGCATCGCTGGTAAATATGTCCTGATAGGACAGTTCAGGCAGTACGCAGGGCCGGCTCATTGCGAGCGCGGCCTTTTTTACGTCCGTAGAGAAGGAAGGTAAGGAACCGATGCCTAAACGCTTAGTTCGCATCTTGTTCATCGCAGTAATGCTGACGAGCAACATTCTTATTTGGAGCGCGTTGATCATCGCCATTGTCGCAATTCTGGCTGAATAAGCGGTAGTATGATAATTACCGACGGGGTTATCGTGAAGATCGTCTGCATTTCTGACACGCACGAGCTACATCGGCGCTTGCCGCCTTTGCCTGATGGCGACGTGCTCATTCACGCCGGAGACCTAACCGGAAACGGCAAACTCCCTGCGCTTTACGACGCGGCACGTTGGTTACGAGCCCAACCGCACAAGTACAAGATCGTGATCGCAGGCAACCACGACCTTACGCTTGAGTCGGATCCGGAAATCGCGCGTGAGATCTTCCATGACTTGATCTACCTGAACAAGACGGCGCACATGGTGGAAGGTCTGAAGGTGTACGGCACGCCGTGGTCGGTCGCGTACAACGATTGGGCCTTCAACGCGACACCGCGCCAACAAGAGCTGCATGCGGCGGCGATTCCGGCGAACACGGACATTCTGGTGTCGCACGGGCCGGCGTACCGGATTCGCGACAAGACATCGGACGGGCTGAACGTCGGATGCCAGTTTCTGGCGAAGCGGATCCGGGAGATCAAACCGAAACTGGTCGTGTGCGGGCACATTCATCACAGCTCGGGAGTGTCAAAACTCAAGTGCGGAACGACTGTCGTGAATGCGGCTGTTTTGGACGACGCTTACCGACTCGTGCATCCGCCAATTCTCGTAACAATTTGAGATTGCGAGGGACTTCCTCGCATTTCACCGCGTTTGGTCCTACGCACGGTTGTTCGCGTGGTCCGCACGGTTTGACAGGCCCTAATAAATTGGCGTATGTGTCGGATTCCGCCGCAATTCGTCCGGTAGTGGGCTGTTTGTGTCGGCATAAAGGATGTGGTCATGGCCCAAGCTACTAATCGCGCCTTCAAACGCGCCTTAGACACCGTGCCGGTGCAGGTATTGCGCTCCCTGGGAGCGGTGCCTTTTGTAGATCCTACGACCGGCGAGTCTCAGGCCATCGGCGTGATTCGGGAGTGCACGCCTGCGATGGCGCGCGCTCTACTGGATCGATTGCACCCGCTGCAGCGCAACCTGGATCCTTTGCACGTCGCGAAAATCGCCAAAGCGCATACGACGGGAAACTTCTGTTTTACCGGCGACTCGATTCAATTCGATTACGAAGGACGCCTGGTCAACGGACAGCATCGGTGCACCGCGCACGCCAACGCAGGGGTTACGCAAGATCTTTGGGTTACTGTCGTTCCGAACGGATCTTTCAAGGCTATCGATACGACAGCGAAACAGCGCACGCTCATGCAACTTACCAAGATGTACGGGCGTCAGGTCCGCACCAGCGTGAGTGCCGCGATTATCGTAGAAACGCAGCATTTTCCTAACAGCGTGCCAAAGGACTTGTCTCTTCCGGATCGGCTTGAGATCGTTATGGCGTCTGAGTTTCTGCCTCAAGTCGAACATCTGTTTGTGCTCTCTCGCCGCCGTGCCAATTCCGGGATTCTTGCCGGAATGATCGCCTGCATGCGCGCTAACAAAGAAGACGCGTTTCGATTTTTCAGTGCGGCGGCTGCAAACGAGCATCGAATCGACGGCGTCTTCAGTCCCGCAGCAAAGGCCCTGGCGGACTTCATTTTCAACCAGACCCGCGATAAGTTGAAAAAGGGGACTACGACACCGTTGGCGCAGAGAGAAGAAGCGGCGAAAGTAATCAATGCTTGGAACCGATATCGGAAAGGGGATACGAAAAGCGGTGTATTGAGAGGAACCGTCTCTCGTGACGATACCGTGCACGGTCCCATGCCGATTCCGGTCGGCTAAAACTTCTCAGAAAGATCCCATGCAGCAAACAATCAAAGATGTGGGCGAATTCATGGATGCCACGTCGGACCCACGTCCGACGAAACCCGAATTGCCGGCTCCCGCCGTCCGGGCGCTACGCATTCGGTTACTGAGAGAGGAGTTTGACGAGTACATCGAAGCAGAAAACGACAACGACCTGGTCGAGATCGCAGACGCGCTCGCCGACTTGGTTTACATCGCGGCGGGGACTGCGCTGAAATACGGCATTCCGCTCGATGTCGTTTTTCGGGAAGTGCACGAAACAAACATGGCGAAGTTCCCGGATGGTAGGGCGAATGTCCGCGCTGACGGGAAGGTGTTGAAGCCGACGGGATGGAAACCGCCGGACATTGCGGCTTTGCTGCAGCGTCACGGATGGGAAACGCAAAAGGATGGAGTCGCAAATGGCGGATGAACAGAACGCGGATTTGGTGCAACTTTTGATGGAAAGTCAGACGCTTGGAACAACAGTATCGGTGTTGGAAGCGGACATCGCGCGCGTACGCGGACAGCGTATGACGATCGCGAAGACGATTTTCGAGCGCTACGGGAAGGGGCCACATGACATCGGCGGCGAGCCTTTCGTGGTTGTTGTGCGCACGAGCAAAGAGGGATCGGACGGGTACTTTTTACAGCGCAAACTCCTGCCGAAGCAAAAGACGCAGCTGACGGCATAGGCGTATAGTGCCTGGAGATGTCCGTTTTTAGCGATCGGCCTACGCGGGAGATCCCTGTGACACGGGACTCGGGTTCTATTCCGCCGGCAGGGCGTCATAAGCGATCTTTGCTCGACGCCTACAAATTGTGGGGTCCGGTCGTGATGAGTATCGCTGCGGGCGTACTGTCGGCGTACGGATTTATTGAAGGCTACGTGCAGAAGCGCCTCACGGATGCGATCGCGGCGCATGACGAAGATCGCGCGGGCACTGCACACGCGGGGCTGCGCGCGCGTTTGGAACACGCAGAAGAAGAGCTGCGAGAGCTGCGTGTCGCCGTACCTGCGAGCGCAAATAGGATCGAAAAGGACTACAAGGCCCTGTACGAGATCTACTGGTTTCGCGTGGGCGAAAAAGCGATCGAGCTGGAGCCAAACAGGAAACTCCATGCACGGGCGCGCGCTGAGGTACAACGGCAGTTCGAACAGCTGGTTCGGGACGGGGAGCCGCTCGAAGATGCATATCGGCGTGCCCTTTCGACGGCTGCGGGATTGCCAGGAGAGAGAGGTCTGTGATGGGAAATGGTGAAACAATGACGACGGCAAAAATCCGGATTGGGATGCGAACAGTTGGCAGTTTTTCGGGCACGGGCCCGCGCGTGTTGGATGTGGTGGTGGAAGTCGACGACAACCGCCCGGCCATCGAAAAAGCAATCGAGTCGACCTACAGCACGTACTTCCAAGACGCGAGCGAGCACATGGTGCGCGCGACGGTGACGGGGGCTTCGATGCAGCTCGACGATTACCTCGTTGCGCGCATGCCCGACGGCTTGCGGATGGTGCCCGTAAATCGCCCGGTTGATAACGGTGCCGACCTTGCCAAGGAGCTGAAAAGTCTGGAAGCGTCTATGCGGAAGGCCGTGATTCCGCTCAACGCCCTGGAAGTGCGCGACGCCCGCGAACTGGCCGCAAAGCAGGAACTGGCCGCCGTCGTGGCGCGCGACGAAGTTTTCTCGGCCTTGAAGCACGCGATCGCCACACTCCAGCCGCTGCCGGCGTTCCTGCATGACGCGTTCAACGCGTACCTGGCTGCGGAAGCCCTCACGATCGAACTGCTCGGTGCCGTTCCCAGCCTGAAGTTCACCGTCGTCAGTGCGGCATCCGGCGCCCCTGTCACGCCGCACGAACTGCCTACTAGGATCGAAACCGTATTCGAAGCGTCGATGCATCGTCCGCTCACGGGAGACGGTCCCAGCGCCGCGTGAGGCAGCACCGTGCCACGACGTAAACGCAACACTGCTCGCCCTTGTTCGATTTGTAAGGGCCCAAGGGAGACCGCACATGCGTACTGTCGAGAATGCCGGAACGAATACCGCCGGCAAACCCGACCGACGTACCCGGAACTCCCGGAAGCGGATAAGGCGAAATCTCGCTGTCGTGCGTACACCAACGTGTTGGTTGCGCGCGGGCACCTGCTCAAGGACGCCTGCGTCTGCGGAGATCCTGACGTCGAAGCGCATCACGAGGATTACACAAACCCGCGCCTCGTGCGGTGGCTCTGTCGGAGCTGCCGTATGCAGGAGCACCCACGTGGGGGCAAAATGCGAAACGTGACACGTTCCACGACGGTGCCGGAGGGTTTCTATCTGGCGCCGAAATTCGCTAGCATGGCGGATATCCTCAACAAATGGGGCTGACGATACCCGGATGCCGGTTCCGCCTAGTCGCAAGATTGCATGGTTCGGTAGGCTTCGATTTCTTCGCACGTAGGCGCCTTGGCAGCGCACTCGACATTGAGATCTACGCCGAGTGTCATTTGAGATTCGCAAAACTCTTCGCACGTCGTGTTTGGCACTCCTACGGGGCCAGAAACGTCTGAGTCGTAGAAGTCGTCTCCTTCCGCGCACTCCAAAGCACGAAAATGTGTGCACATGCGCTCGCAAGGCGTTGCGTCACCGCCGTCCGTGTCGGCGGGGTCGTCTTTGCTCTTAGGACAGCCGAAAACGAGGATGGAAGTCAGTAGCAACAACAAGACACGCATGGGTTAGGCTCCTCAAGAGATTGAATTCGAAAGCAGGGAACTGCGCTTTATGCCGTACATCTACATTCCATCCTTGAATCCGTTTCGCCGCAAGGTCTACGGCTACTGTCGAGACCCGCAAGTTCTCCTCATGGAGAATGTCGCAACAAGTTGGATTGATCGTGACAAGGACATTCATGAACTGCTCGCTGTCGCCGCCCCGCAAACAACCGGCGACGTGGACCTTCGCGCGTATTGCACGGACTCCAATCAGGGAAGTTTGTCCTCTTGCGTAGGCAACGCCACCGCGGACGCCGTTGAAATCATTTCTGCCATATCAGGGCAAGGGCGCACCGAACTCTCGCGTTTGTTCGTCTACGCCATGGCCCGGATCCTCAACGGCAACCTGAATGAAGACGGAGGCACTTATATTCGGAGCGCCTTCGAATCCTTGGCCAAGTTTGGGATATGCGAAGAGACCTTTTGGCCCTACGTTGCTCGCCAGGTGCACACCAGCCCCTCATTTGCGGCGCAGCAGCGCGCACGGGGGCACAAGATCCACTCTTACTATCGGATCAAAGCCGAAGGTAATCGACGGGTCGAAGATGCTATTGCAGCCCTTCGCGCGCACAAGCCCGTGGTGTTTGGGACTAAGTTGAACGAGGCCTTTTATAGCGTTCGCTCCATGGCGCCTGTTGGCGTGCCCAAAGGTCCCTTCATCGGAGGGCACGCCATGGTTCTTGTCGGCTACGAAAACGGAAATTTCATCGCCAAAAACTCGTGGGGTACCGGCTGGGGCGACAACGGTTACTGGACCATGGCACCCGAGTACCTCGCATGGGCCAGTACTTGGGATGTCTGGGTGCCTACGCTCGGCAGCGAGTTTCGCTAGCCTCGGAGAAATCGGGAGGCTTTTTGATTTGGAGGAAAAATGTCTGAGATAACAATGTTTGATTTTGAGGGGGCGAAGATCCGCGCAATGTTGGATGCGGGTGGGAAGCCGTGGTTTGTGGCAAATGATATTGCCAAGGCCCTTGGATACGAGGATGCGCGTCGCGCCGTCATACAGCACGTGTCCGACCATGACCGGGCAGAACGCCCGGTCATCGACTCAATGGGTCGGAATCAAAGAACAAACTGCATCAACGAAGCTGGGATGTATGCGTTGGTCATGAGCAGCCGTTTACCCTCTGCCCAGCGATTCAAGGATTGGGTGCATTCGGAAGTTCTGCCTTCGATTGGCCGGACTGGTTCGTACAGTATGCGTAATCCAGCGCTACCGAGTCGGGCCGAGTCGCAGATTGCGGTGCACTCCCTGCTTCGGGGTGTTTTGGTCCAGGCGGGTGTGATCCCGCAAATGGCAAGCGCTGCGATGTTACGCGCGTGCGTGGCAGACGGGCTCCTGTCCGAAGAAGCGGAGCGCGAATATCGCGTCGTGCTCGGAGTGGATTGGGACGACTCCCCAACCCTGACACCGACGCAGATCGGAAAAGAATTGGGCGGCCTGACTCCGGTTCAGGTCAACAAGATGTTGGAAACTCGCGGCTTGCAGAAAAACGCAGCGCGATCCGGCGAACGTCCCCGCTGGGAGCCGACCGAAGAAGGCAAGCCGTATTGCGGCGCAATTCCGTTCAAGGCCCGGAATGAGCACACCGGTATGCAGCTGAAGTGGTCCCCCCGCGTGTTGCACATTCTGCGGGAGCCCTTGGCAGATCCGCCTGCGCTTCCAGTACCGAAACCGCAGGAGCAGTTCATTTAGGGGACGTACAAGCCGAGCAGCGACGCGCCCATGTCGCCAAGCGCGACTTGGACGTTTCCGCCGGCACGCCGCATCAAGGCGATGCGCATCATGCCGCCCGCGCTCTTCTGTCCAGCGCGCAGTAGCGACACCGTGACGTTGTTGTACTTCTTGGAAAGGCTGCGACGGCCGACGGTGTAGGGCTGGAAGGACTTGTCGCCCGTGCTCATGACGGCCGAGTACGCCATCCACACGGTTTGGCCAGTCTTGAGTTTTTCGAAAATGGCGCCGATTTCTGCCTGGCTCGTTGCGGCGTGCGCTTTGGCGAAGTCCGCGTCGACTTCTGCTTCGTACGCCGGTCGCCAGCTGGGCACGAACTTGCGCCCTTCGGTGGCAGGCTTGGCGGGCTTTGCGGCACGCAGGGCTTCTAGCCCCGCTGGCGTGGCGTACAGGAAAGGCGAGCCGGTTTTGCTGCCTTCGATGTAGCCCAGCTTCTCCAGCTTCTCCCAGGAGCGCACGGGGATGTTCTGCGCGTGTGTCCCGCCGGGGCGTGACGTGGCGTAGAGCGCCTTCAAGTCACCGGCCGATAGTTTCGGCGTGGCGGCTTCGTCTACGGACTCGGCGACGTCGCCTGCGTAGTCTTTGATCCCGTCCACGATGTTCTGGTTGTAGGCGTCAACGACCTTCGATTCCGGCGCTGCCTGCCACTGGCCCATTTCTTCGGGACGGACCTGCGTCTTGGCAAACTTGTTGCCGTTGTGGCCGAACAGGATTCCTGCGGCGGATCCGTTCTTTTGCGTTTTGGTCGCGTAAAAGACGCGGCCGTCTTTGGACAAATGCCACGTTCCCGGCGGCATCGAACCGCGGGATACGGGTTTGTTGAGTCCCCGCAAGGAAGTTGGCAGCTTCGCTTCCGCGATTGTGGGAAGACGCGACGTGACGCCGGAGAAAACGCGAAATTCCCGAAGCAGCTCTTTGTCCATGCGCGCGAGCATACAACACGGTGCAAAACTACGGAAATCGCATCTATCGTGTGAAACCGTAATTGTTTGACCTACGCGACACGACGGGTATCCTGACTGTCCCTTTCTGTTGGATACACGGAACACGTGGAACTGCTCGGCGAATCGCGTAGACTGAGAACTTCGCGACTCGGCAGGTGTTGACGACTTCGGGTTCGATGCGCTCCGGCGCCAGTGAATTCCGTGTTCGAACAGCAAAGGGACCTGCCGGGTCGCGTGTTCCAATTGCGCGGCCTCCCTTGAACACGGAGACGCCACATAATGCAGCCTGACGAGTTCAATCCGCATCGCCGGTTTTTGGGTTTGTTCGTCCCGTTTGTTGTTTCTGAGCACCGAGATCTGACCCCAGGCGCCAAACTCTGTTACGGGCGCCTGCTGACATTTGCGGGTGCGAATGGATATGCGTGGCCGAGCATTTCCACGTTGGCCAAAGCCGTGGGCGTTTCTGCGCGTCATGTGCAGCGGTATTTGAAGGAACTGCGCGAGGCGGAATTTATCCGCATTTACGATCGCAGCGCGACGCACCGATCAAACGTGATCACGTTTCTGCGGCATCCCGTTCTGGACGATACCGCGGAACCGGTGTGGTACCGCGATTCGGAGGAGCGCATCCGAGCGCCCGCGCCAAGGGTTCGGACCCCGATTGAAGAGCTGCCTTCAGACCCCCCTGACAGATCTGTCACCGGGTACCCCCACGACGTAGTTGTCACCCACCCCCACGACGTACATGTCGTGCCGTCCTTGAAGAATTCAGAAAGAAGAGATCAGAGAGAGTGCAGAGAGCCTGCGGTCGCTTCGCGCCCTACGGCCGGAGCAGAGCCTACGGCCGCGCCGCGGCCTGCGGCCTGGAAACTCGGCGCTGCGCGCCTCGATGCCATTTCCGACCCAGACCCAGAGCCTGCGGCCGCTTCGCGTCCTTCGGCTTTGCGGGAGCCGGGCCGGGCCAAGGCCCGCCCCTCCCCGCCCTCGCACGTCGCGCCGACGCCAAAGACATTCGACCCCAAGAGCAGCGGTAAAAGCAGGAGAGAAGAACCGGACGAAGATCCCGCAGAGGCGATTGAAGAAGAAACTCCGTTCGACGCGGTGCCGGAAAAGCCGAGTTCGGAGCGTTTGAAGAACGCGTCGGAATTTGCCGAACGGTTGCGGCAGGACTTGCTCGTAAAGCGCGGGGCGTCGTTTCAGGCGGCGGCGGACAAAAAAGCGCGGGTTGGAAATTTCGATGGCGATGGGATGTCGGGCGCGTCTGCGAGCCTGCGCGCGCGGGGGCAAGAATGTCGAAAAGTGTGGTTCGCGGAGTTGGGGATCGCGTTCCCGGATGTGACTATCGCGCAGTTTGGCGCGAAGGAGAATGCGCAGCTCAAGACATTGTTGGAGAAATACGGTGGATCGATCGTTGCGGACGCACTACGCTATGTGGTACGTGAATGGGCTTCGATTCGAAAAAGATATATGAAGGGCCGTCTCGGTCCCGCGCCGTCCATCGGTTGGATTTTGGCGTGTCACGAGCAGCTCTTTTCGGAGTCGCAGGTTTGGGCGAAACACGCTCCGGTTTTGCAAGAATGGGCGGAGTGGTGGAAACGGAACCCCAACAATCCGTATCCCCCCTCAGACCTAAAAGCCAGATATCGCGAAGCCGAAAAGGAATTGGGTTGGATGGATAGGGGTTGAGCAGAAGTTGTTGGGAGGCATTGTGGGCCAAATGATTCACTTGAGACGAAAACTTGGACCGCCCGATTTCGAGCGCATGAACCTGCCCAAAGAATTTTGGACGGCAAAGGTTCAGCACGTCTCGGAAAAGCAGCGTCCAGCGGTTGTTCGCTTTCTCAAGCACATCGACTCGTTCATCCCGAACGGGGCCGGCTTGTTTTTGCATGGTGAACCGGGCGTCGGGAAGACCGGCGTGGCTGCGCTCGTGTGCAAGGAAGCCCGAGCTGTAGGCTTCACGGTTTATTTCACGTCCGTGTGGGAAATGCGTGAGCTGATTCGGTCGCGGATTTCTTTTGACGACGAGACGTCTTTGATTCGCCGTTGCCAAGACGTTGACGTTTTGGTGCTCGATGGGCTACATCGTGAAGACGCTACCGAGAAAACTCTTGGAGCGCGTGAAATCGAGGAATTGATTTCTTTTCGGGCACGCGCGCGCCGGTCGACGTTCATCACGACCAGCATGCCTGTGCGTGACATGGAAAAGGGCTTTTCCGGGCTCCTGGAAGCCTCGCAAGGTTCCATGGTGCATTTGACGGTTGAGGGGCCTAACCTCCGGGAGCAGCGTTCTGATACGCTGTACCGCGCGGTTTTCGGGGACTAGAAGCGACAGTATTTTCTTTGGGGGGAAGGGGACGTATGGACCTCGACAGGGCGCTCGTGTCCGCGATTTTGCGTGAAGGCAAACCCGCGATGCAGAAGGCGGTCGAGAAAGGCGTTCGTGACGAATTTTTGGCGACGGAATCGCAGCATGCGTTTTTGTTCATCAACGAGTTCATTGCGAAGTACGACGCCTTTCCGACACCGGCTGAAATCCAAGGCAAACTTGGGTATTCGATCATAGACACAACGGCGCCGGCCGAGTTCTACATCGATGAAGTGCTGAATCGCCGCTTGCATGACGGCATTTCGAGCGGCCTGAAAAGCGTCGTCTCCCATCTTGAAAAGCGCGATCCGAAGAGCGCGTATCTCGCGTACGAATCCAACCTGCGCGTGCTCCGCAAAGAGCAGCACGTCGTCCAAAAGTCGGTGAACCTGCTAACGCTGGCTCCCGACTTTTTGGCGTATTACGACAAACTCAAGGCGGGCATCACGGGCGTGCTCACGCCGTGGCGATCGATCAACGAATCCACGCTCGGCTTTTGGCCAGAGGATTTCGTGCTGGTCGTGGCGCGTCTTGGTATCGGCAAGACATGGTTTCTGACGCTGCTCGCCGAGCACGCGTGGGCCACGCAAAAGAAGAGAGTGCTGTTTGCTTCGACCGAAATGTCGAAAGAGCGCATCTTGCAGCGTTTCTACGCACTGCACATGCGGTTGCCGTACGAGGAATTTCGCAAGGCAAAATTGGGCGTGTTCGTGGAGCAGAAGTTCCGTGAACAGGCGATTGCGATGCAGGCCATGGACGGGCTCTTCATCGTGGGTGGTGACTTCGATTTCCGCGTGGAGTCCCTGGAAGCCGCCATCGACGATTGCGAGCCCGATCTTGTGCTGCTCGACGGCGCGTACTTGTTGAAGGGTGAGGGCGAAGGCCGCACCGAGAAAGCGTCAAACTCGTTCGACGACATCAAACGCTTGGCGAAGCGCTGTCGGGTGCCGTTGGTTGCAACCACGCAGTTCAATCGCGAGGCGAAGGTCAATAGCGCGAAGTCGGCCAGCGTGGAGAAGATCGCGCTTTCGGACGCGGCGGGTTGGAACGCGGATTTGATCTACGGTTTGGTGCAGACTGAAGACATGAAGCGGGATGGGCGCATGATTTTGAAGCCCATGAAATTCCGCGAAGGCATCGGTGAGGATGTCGAGTGTTTGTGGGATTTCGCAACCATGGATTTCCGCGAAGTCGGTGAAATGGCGCCGCCGCATGTCAAGCCCCGGAGTGCGGGCGCAGTGGATGATGACCCCTACAGCACGGGGTTGGACTTCGGTTCGGATGACGGGGATTCCGGTGTACCCTTCTAGGCATGGCCAATCTCGTATTGCCCGAGCTGTTGAAGCACATGGCTTTGGCGATTTACGCCAAGGGGTATGTTCGGGGCACTAAGATCCAGCAGTTGGTGGAATCGTTGAACATCGCGCGCGGGCAGTTGGCTGCGTGGGGGTATTTGACGGCGGGCTCGGCGAAGGGTCCGCTCACGAAGGTGAAGTTGACGGGGAAGGGTGCTGCGCGTTCGGCGCACCATCGCAAAGAAAAGGGCGGTCGAGTGAAGACCGCGACGTTCGATGTGCTGTACGCGCCGATTCTGGAAGCGTACGAGCAGAAGCGAACGCAGGAATCAGAGACGTTGCCCGCCGGGGCAAAGGCAGAGGATCGTAAACATCAGCGCAATCTCCAGGTCGTGAAAGCGGCCTTGAGTGCGGCGAAGTCGCCTACGCGCAAGCCGCGCCCGCATCGGATCAAGAAGGTTCGAGTGAAGCGGGCTACGTTGAAAAAAGTACGGAAGTGAGATCATGGACGCGAGCCACATTCAGACGTTTCTGCATCGTTTGGGCTGCGAGAAGATCAAGAACCGGGGTCACGAGGTAGGGGCGACGTGTCCGATGGCGCGTTGGCTCCATCCGAAGGGGCGGGACACGCACCCTTCGTTCTCGGTCAAGGTCGCACCCGATGGCACGTCGGTGTGCAGCTGCTTTACGTGCCACATCGCGTGTCAGCTCTACCCGCTGTTGTGGAAACTCGACTACCACGGGGCGTCGCATCCGGAGCTGTTCGGATTCCTGGCCAAGCACGATCGCCCAGATCTCGTTTGGGAGCCGCCTATCGCCGAAAATGATCTCCGCGCGCGACTGCACCGGGTTTCGAACTACGAATCCATCGATGCCGAGCGCGCACCGCGCTTCGCGGTGGAAGAGCCGCAGGCCGTCGTGCCGGAAGAAGTCGTGGCGGAGTATCGCGTTTTGCCGGAAGAAATTCGGCACTGGCTGAACGCAGAACGTGGGCTCACGGATGCGACAATTCGAACGTGGGAATTGGGCTGGCATCCTGGACAAAAACGTCTAGTGATTCCTATCCGGGACGAAACGAAAACTTGTGTTGCGATCAGCGGGCGTACGCTCACGCGAGACGAAAACGCGCCGAAGTATCTGCACTCGCGTTTCAAGCGAAATCGGGTGTTGTATGGCGAAGACAAGATCGTGCGTGGACAGGTCGGATATTTGTGCGAAGGATTCTTCCACGTGATGTATCTGCACCAGCTCGGATACGTGAATGCGGTGGCAAGAATGGGAACTGCGTTGAGTGCAGAACAGACCCAAAAACTCGTGACTTGCTTCACCGAGCTGGTTATTATCCCTGACGGTGATGCCCCTGGAAGAACTTCGGCGGCACAGATTGCGGCTTTGTTGCAAACCAAGATGCGCGTGAGGGTCGTCGAAATGCCCGACGACAAGGATGTTGATGGGCTTCCGGAGGATGCTGTGCGGATATTGCTTGGGGCTCCATCCCGAGCGGCGTAGCGTCGGAATCCCTTGGAAACAGGAGAGAGAAAATGGCTGTCAAGACGGTAGCGACGCAAACGTGTGACGTGTGTGGGGACAAGGTTGGCGACATTCAGGCTATCGACGCAGCGTCGGTTCCGAGTCGCGGTATTCGTGTGCAGTCCGTCGAGGGCGCTGGCGAAGTGAAAACTGTTGTCGATCTGTACGCGTTCGAAGACACGTGCAGTAAATGCCTTGGTGCGGTGAACACGCTGCTTGCGCGTCTTATGAAGCGCAACAAGTCGCGTGCGGAGAAGGGCGTGAAGGGTGTGAAGGGCAAGCGTGCGGCGAAGGCGGCGGAGAAGGCCGCGGTAGTTGTGGCGCCTGTGGTGGAAGGCGAGCCCAAGAAGAAGCGCGGTCGCCCGAAGAAGCTTGTGGAAGCGGCGCTGAACACCGCGCCGATCCGTGACAGCGTACCGCCGCCCGCAGACGCGGCGGAGCCCGAAGCGCACGCCAATGGCGTTGCAGGGGCAGAAGCGACGCACCCGTTCTGAGCGGGTGTTGAGATCGAAGAGATCGAAGAGACCGAAAAGACCGAAGAGACCGAAAAAACTGTAGAAACCGAAGAGGACGAAAATGGCAGGCAATTCTTGGTACAACACCGGCTTTCAGGGCATGGCGCAGGAACAGGCTCGGTTGGATTCTAGCTACGGGCCGCCCCGTTTTTGGGTGAAGCCGGGCGAGACGAAGGATCTGGTTTTTATCGATGACGAGCCTGTGTGCGTGCATGAGCACAACCCGAAGATCGACGGAAAGTACCAGAACAACTTTACATGTGTCAGCGGGATTCATGACGACGTTGTGTGCTGCATGAAGTTGGGGCTGCAGAGCCGCTACTACATCGGCTACCTCACGATCGTTGACTGCTCAGAGTGGTCGGACGGTAAGGGCAACAAGCACCAGTTCGAGATGCGTTTGATTGGCGCCAAACTCCGCACTCTGAAGAAGTTCCGCCGGAAGAAGGACGATCGGACCACGTTGATCGGGTGCATGTACCGTGCGGCGCGCGAGGATGACAAGAGTTCGTCGTGCGGTGACGAGTTCGAGTTCCAGCGTCAGGTGGACATGGACAAGTTGTTCACGGTGGCGACCTACAAGGGCAAGAAGTTGGTTGACTTGTGGGCCGAAGCGGAGGGCGACGCGGAGAAAATGGTGTCGTTGCAGCGCGTGTTCCAGCTCAAGCCGGACGCGAATGGCAAACTCCCTCGTATGGTACCGTTGTTCAACTACATGGAGGCGTTGAAGCCGAAGACGCCGGCCGAGCTGCGCATTTTGCTGGGTGCGGCCGAAGTCGACGACCGCTCGCGTGGCGGCGGTTCGCGCGGCGGTAGCGGCACGACGGGCGAGGACAGCATCCCGTTCTGAGCACATTTTCGTGAAGCTTGTGTAAAATGAAGGGGCTTGCGAGGCCCCTTCATTTTGCGAGGTTTCGAAATGTCCGATTTCGACAAGATCATTCAGGGCGAGTCGAGAAACCTGTACAAGATGTACGCGCCGATTTTGAAGGCGCGCTACAAAACGGAAGAAGCTGCGATAGCGGGTGTGGCGTCGGCGATTCGGGCGGCGCTTGCGAAGTACGAAGGTGTGATCGTCGACGCGACGACCAAGGCCCAGATCCAGGGAGACATCGAGCGCGTGCTGCAATCGATGGTGGCAAACTGATGGACGGCGTGGAATTGCACTCGGTGCGTGTCTATCTGGGCGAGCAGCGGATGGACGTCATGGTGTTGGATGCCGGCGTGAAGCGCGTGGTTGGGTACCGGTGGCAGACGCAGGGCGCGACGCCAGTACCGCTGGACACGTGGTGGAGCGCAGTGTGCGGGGAGATCGAATGGCAACGGACGCAGGAAGCGAAGGCGGCAGCGGGGACGTTGATCCCCAGCTTCTGATCGGCAGGAAGTTCGACGCGGGCAAGGACCCCTGGGATTTGCTCCCGTGGGAAGCCGTCGAGCTGATTGTGCGCGTGTTGGAGTTCGGCCGGAAGCGCTACGGCGCTTGGAATTGGGTCGGTGTGGACCAATATCGGCGGCGCTACTTTTCGGCGCTGGTGCGGCATTTGGTGGCGTGGCGACGCGGCGAGCAGCTGGATCCGGACTCGGGATTGCCGCATCTTGCACACGCGGGTTGCTGCATCTTGTTCTTGCTGGCCAAGGAAACTCCCGGCGCACTCACGAAGTTCGAGTAATGGAAGCGGGCTAATTCATGGATGTGACGGTAGACGCGTGGGCGTGGTTGCCGAAGAAAGACCTGACATTTTCGCAGTTGCACATGTTGAAGAAGACCCTGACGGTTGTGCCGCGAAAGATGGTGCAACAGCAGGAGGAAGACCCGAAGCCGGTCTACCTGTTTCATGAGACGCCGACGCATATCGCCATCGCGCGCGAGTACTTCAATCAGAATCGGCGGCCGGAGCACAAGGTCACGTTGAACACGACGTTGGGGCACTCGGCGGCGCCGTCGATGGGGCAGTTTTCGGGTGTGCTGCGGCATGAGCAGCAGTTGGCGGTCGATACGCTGCGCACGGCGTTTCATGGCGGGCGCATGGGCGGCTTGCTGCAAGCGAAGCCCGGTGCCGGAAAAACCGTGATGTCGTGCGCATTGGCGGCGGCGTTGGACGTGCCGACCATGGTGCTTGTGCACAAAGAGTTCCTGATGAATCAGTGGATGGAGCGCATTCGGATGTTCTTGCCGGATGCGAAGATCGGGCGCGCGCAGCAAGACGAGTGCGACTACGAGGGCAAGTCCATTGTGCTCGGCATGATTCATTCGGTGGGCAGCGGGCGGTATTCGCAAGAGTTTTACGACTACTTCGGGTTGGTCATATCTGACGAGTGTTTCTTGGGCACTCAGGCGATCCGCACGCTGGCAGGCCCCGTTCCTATTTCGCGCGTTGCCGTTGGTACCGCCGTCTTCACTGCAACGGGAACAGGCGTTGTCGAAGCTGTGGGATCTCGGCAGGTGCCTGTTGCTCGGTTGGTTGAGGTAGGGCTAAAAAACTCGGCGTCGTTTGTTTGCACAGAAGGGCACCCGATATTGACGGCACGTGGTTGGGTTCCTGCGGCGGAGCTGCGCGAATCGGATGAGGTGGTGACAGATGAAAACCGCGAACGTTTTGCCGAAGACATGCGCAAGGTGTGGGAAACCGAATTCGGTTCGCGCGACGGGGCAGTACTGTTCGAGCGAGTGTTACGGGGCTGCCAAAAAATTGCCTCGCGTGCCATGCGCGGTTTGTGGCAAGGAGGTCAAGCGCTCGAAAGGGCGGACTTGTTCCGTGTCTTGTGCAGGGAAGCGCAGAACGGAGACGCTTTCCGAGGAAGTTCGCGCGCTGTATTCGGTTACGGCGGCCAAGACGAACCGGCAGTACGCGAGCGCGCGCATGACCGCTCGCAACCCGATGCAGCGTTCCGAGGTTCGCCAGCGCTTGTCGCAAACTCTGCGCCGCATGGGGCATCGCCCGCCAGTGCAAGGCGGGAACGGGCGTGGCTTGACCGTGCCGCAGGGTTTGCTCTTGGTGGCGCTTGGCGAGGACTGGTGCGCGGAGCATGTGATTCTAACGGGCAAGCGCAAAGGCAGTGGATACCCGACTTCGTACAAGGCGGACTTGGCGTGTTTGGTTTCGCGAGTAGTGGTGGAAGTGGATGGCAGCAGCCATTGCACGCTTCTGGCGAAGAAACGCGACGCGAAGAGAACGGAGCTGCTTTGCGCGTTGGGGTGGCGAGTGTTGCGCGTGTCGAATGCGCGCGTGTTGCAGAACTTGGTGGAGACGTTGACGGAGATCAAAATGTTCGCGTATGGAACCTGCGAGTTTCCGGGCATCCTTCGTACGTGCTCGGTGACGGCACCGTAGTCCACAACTGTCATCACATAGGAGCGCAAACGTTTAGTCAGGCGCCGCCACGCTTTCGCGCGCGTTATCGCGTGGGTTTGTCTGCGACTCCGCGCCGTAAGGATGGCGCAGAAAATGTGTTTCTGTATCAGATAGGGCCGGTGCTGTTCACGAGTAAGGAGGAGCGGCTCAAGTTCAAGGTCAAGCGGGTGTGGACGAAGTTCCATTTGGTGAAGACCGACAAGTTCAATCCGAGTCTCGTGCCGCGCACGCTCGTGATCACGTTTCTGTGCGCATCGGAGTTTCGCAACCGCGTGATTATCGAGCAGCTGATTTCCGCGCTGCAGGCGGGTCGAAAAGTGATTGTGCTCAGTGAGCGGTTGAAGCACCTGCAGAAGCTGAACCAGTTCTTGGGCGAAATGTGGCCGGGGAGTTCCCCGCGTCCGACGGTTGGCTTTTACGTTGGTGGCAAGAAAGAGCACGAGTTGGACGAATCGCGCGGCGCGAACGTCGTTTTCGCGACCGTGCAATTTGCATCCGAAGGGCTCGACATTCCGGAGCTGGACACGCTTTTTCTTACTACGCCGATTTCTGACGTGGAGCAGGCAGTCGGGCGAATTCTGCGTCCGCACGAAAAGAAGAAAGAACCCGTCGTGGTCGACTTCCGGGACGACGCGGTCTCGATTCTGAAAAAACAGGGCGAAAAGCGAGATCGCTACTACGATGGGCATGGTTGACAAACTGTGTCCTATTTACTAGTTTGCTTGCATGTCGGAAGCGTTGAAGGACCGCCGCAAAAAGCGGTACGCGTCAGATCCCATCTATCGTGAACGCGCTCTGAAGTGGAGCCGGGACTTCAAGGCAAAGCGTCGGCTTGAGACGAAGCGTGTGGTTGCGAAGAAGCCGGCGGCGTCGTCACCTGCGTGGAAAAAAATCGAAGTCGAGGTGGATGGCGTGATGATCGCCATGTTCACGCTTGGCGCGTTGGCGCGGATTCTTGGCAAGGGTTTGAGCACGTTGCGGATGTGGGAGGGGAAGGGCGTTCTTCCGCAAACTCCGTATCGCAGTGAGCGCGGCGACCGGTTGTACACGTACGACCAGGTCAACGACATTCGTAATCAGTTGGTGAAAGATGGCCGTGTGCATCACACGTTCGTGAAGCCTCGGTTAGCGAAACCGAAGACGATCACGAAGATGGTGCGGGATGACGACGGTATCGAGCGTCGCGTCGCTTTGTATCGCGTTTCGGCGCTGGCTGCGGTATTGAACAAGACGGTTTCGCAGCTCGTTGTGTACGAGCAGCGTGGGTTGATTCCGGTGAGTCCGTTGCGTGCGACTTCGGTGCAGTACCGTTTGTACACGCCGTCGATGCTGCAGGCGGTGCGAGCGGTGCTGGAGATGTTCGGATATCCGGTGTTGAAGGCGACGGTCGACCCGAAACTGGTGCATGCCCGGATTCTTGAAGAGTGGGAACGTCAGGGCATGCGGAACTCGGTGATAGTGGAGGATACGGATGCGGGGAAAACTAGTGACGGACCCGGCGGAACAGGCGGCATTACTCGGCGGAAGGTATTTGGAAGGTTCCTCCGATTTGACGCCGCGGGCAAACGACTACCCGACGACGATGATTCCGACGGTGGTGAAAGTAGCGCGGCAGTACAAGCGGGACAAAGAACCGGAAGTGACTGACGAAGAGACGGACAACATCGAAGTCAGTGAATTTGTGGTGCCGCCCGCGCGCGTGAACCTGGAACTCGGTGTCACGATCAACTTGGGCAATTTCGAGAGTTGTCGGCTTTCGGTTGGAGTCGAGGTTCCTTGCTACAGGGAAGAGCTAGACGACGCGTACGCGTACTGGCTCACTTACGCGAAGGGGAAGATCGTTGAAGAGCAAAACGGCATCAAGCAATGGGCCCTCACCCGAGGAAGCCGAAACAGCACCCCCTTCTGATCTCGAAGGTGCGTTGATTCCACGTGCCGAAGACGCGCCCGCGGCAAAGAAAAAGGGGCGGCCGAAGAAGGAAGACGATGCGGAGCCGGAGCCTGAGAACCAGACTCGGCTCGAAAAACTCATGGCCGGCGAGCTGATTGCGAGCATCGTCAAGACGCACGGCAAGTCGATCATCACCAAGGCGTCTGAAGCGAAAATCACGTCGTGCCATCGAATTCCGACGGGGATTTTCGAGCTGGATTACGCCTTGGGCGGTGGGTTCCCGGCGGGGCGCGTGAACATCGCGTGGGGCATGAAGTCGAGCGGCAAGACGACGATGCTTACGCGCGCGCTCGGCCAGTCGCAGAAAATGTGCGCAAACTGCTACGGTTTCCTGAATCCAGAATCTGGAAAGTGCGGCTGCAAGCGGTTCCGCGAGCACGTCTGCGGGTTCCTGGATGTTGAGGGCACGTGGGATAACGAGTGGGCGGCGCTGCAGGGCGTAGACGTGACGAAGCTACTGCTGTCGACGCCGGAGTACGCCGAGCAGACGTTGGATATCGCGGAGGCGTTGATCCGTTCGACTGAAGTGGACTTGTTGGTGATTGATTCGATCGCTTTCCTCACGCCGTCGAAGGAGATCGAAGAATCGTCCGCCAAGGCGTTGCAGGCAGAGCAGGCGCGCGCGTTGGGGCGCGGGTTCCGCAAGTTCGTGTCGGCGATCAACTTCGTGGGCAACAAGACGGGGCGTCGGCCTACGATGCTGTTCACGAATCAGGTGCGCCACAAGATCGGGCTGTTGTTCGGTAATCCGGAAACTCAGCCTGGCGGGTTCGCCCCCGGCTTCGCGGCGACGACCGAGACGAAGTGCTGGTCGGGCAAGTACGAGATGGACGAGACCACGGGCAAGCCGATCAGCGTTGAGCTGAACTTCCGTATCGAAAAGAACAAGAGCAGCGGCGCGAAGATGGAGGGCAAGTACTCGCTCATGCTGTCGGACACGCCGCAGAAGAAGAAGGGTCAGATCTATGACGAGCCGGACATCGTCGAATTGGCCCTGAAGCTCGGCATGATCGAAAAGGTGTCGAACCAGCAGTGGACGATGCTCGGTGAGTCGTACCGTGGGAAGTCGCTGATCGTGCAGAAGATGTGCGATGACCCGACGTTCAAGTTGGGCGTGACTAATTCGCTGCTTACTGTGTTGGTGGCGTGATGGATGGCCCCCGCCCGAAGGCGTTTGACGCAAACTACGAGCGCTCGAAGCGTTCCACCAAAATGGAACACCGAATCGCGAAGGAGCTGGGCGGCAAGCGGCTACCACGGTCGGGGGGCATCGCGTGGTCGTCGTCGGATGCCACGACACTCGGCGGCGACGTGAACGGCAAAGACGTGTTCGTGGAGCACAAGCGCGTCGAAGAGAACACGAAAAGCATTTCGATCAAGCGAGATTGGATGGCGAAGGTCACCGAGGGCGCCAAGCGGGCAAAGAAAATTCCCGCGTTGGTCGTGACTTGGGAAAAACCTTCCGGGTTTGAGCAGGATTGGATACTGCTCCCGCTTCCGATTGCGAAGCGGATGTTGGATGCGCTTTTCGGTGAGGACAAGGATGACGATTCAGAGAATCCCGCCTGATCTCGCCGACCGAATCCGGGTTGTTTTGTCGGGTCCGGGTGAGATGCGAGTGGTGGTCGAATGCGCGATTTGCGACGATGCGTGCGTGTGGACGAAGTCCCGCGGCGCATGGAAGTGCGAAAACTGTGATTTGTCGACAAGCACGGCCGAACTTGCCGGGCTGTTTCAGGATTGTGTGGATGCGCTCGGAGGACAGGCCGTGGTGCCGCCCGCCCCGCTCCCAGAGAAACCTAAAAGCGAAAGGCTTGGAGTGAAATGGCGCAAGATACTGCTGGAGGAGATTCAGCGACGACTACAGACGGGCGACTCAAGCGACTGATCCGCGATCACTGCGTGGAAGCGCGCGAGCAGCTCCCGCTGTTGGCCGATGACTGGATCCGCACGTCGAGTATCGCTTCGATGTGCGCGCGGGAGGAAGTGCTATGTTCGCTCGAAGGGCTGGTTCGCGAGAATCAGGTGCCGGCCGACTTGAGCATGATTTTCGCTCACGGCACGGCCTTGCACCACATCGTGCAAAACGAGCTGCTGCCGAAAACTGGCGTCCTGGTCGGTACGTGGCGGTGCACGTTTTGCGGGCACACGTACGGTGCGTCCAATTGGGATCATCGCTTCGTTGCCGACGCGCCGCACGAGCTGGTAACGCGGCCTGAGAAGTGCCGCTGCGGGGAGAGTCAGTTCGTCTACGTCGAGTTGATGCTGCGCGATTTCATCCGGCGCATTCAGGGGCACCCCGACGGCTTTTTGCGGTTCGACGACATGCCTGGATTGGGCATCCTGGAGGTCAAAAGCATCAGTCCACGGGGCGCGTGGGAAGTGCGCGGTTGCCCGAAAATGGACCATGTCATTCAAACGCAGGTCTACATGCACCTGACGGGCTGCCGGTGGGCGAAGATCCTCTACTGGGATAAGGGCGGGGCGGGCGTGTCGGCGCTCGTTGAGCACACGATCGACTACGACCCGGACACCGTGGAGAAGATCTTGACCTTGGTCGAGCAAGTTCGCGAAGGGATCCGCATGGGTAAACTCCCGGAGCGCATTTGTGCGGCCATCGATTGCCCGCGTGCGGGGGAGTGCCCGGTGGCGGAGGCATGTTTCGCGAGGGACGTATGAGGCCGATTCCTTTGGATCCCGCGAGCGTGCGCCCGCGCATGGATGTGGAAATGATGCCCTGCACGGCGTGCGAGCGCCGGGTTGCGCGCTGGTACGTTTTGAAGCGCCGGGATCCAGATCTGTGGGTATCGATGTGCGCGCGGTGCTGGCTGTACAAGTCCGACTGGGGCAAGGCGTACGCGGACGATATCGCGGTGCTTGTGGCGGCGGTTGAGCTGCGAACGGGGAAGATGTTCCAGCACGGGGAAGAGGGCAAACTCACGCAGGACGAGGATGCCGATCGGATCCTGTCGTCGATTGCCACGACCGCTCGCATTTTTCACGTGGCCGACCGAAATGCGGGCGAAAAATGATTTACGTGCTCGGCGTGGACCCCGGTTTTGCGGCGTTCGGCTGGGCGCTTTACGCGTTCGAGGGTCGAACGGCGCAGCTACATCGTATGGGCGTCATTCGAACGGAAAAGGATTCTAAGAAGTCGAACGTATTGGCGACCGAAGACAACCTTGTGCGCGCTCGCCGTATTTCGCGAGCGCTGCGTGAGATCCTGGATTTGTACCCAATTCGGGTGGTGGCTTCGGAGAGCATGTCCTTTCCGCGCAGTTCGTCCGTGGCCGCGAAAGTCGCGCTGACGTGGGGCGTTTTGGCGACGTTGACCGAAGCGCGGGATTTACCGTTGGTGCAGGCGTCGCCGCAGAAAGTCAAAAAACTCTGCGTGGGGTCGGCCGCCGTTTCTAAAATCGATATTCAGAATCACGTGACCGCGCTTTATCCGCAGCCGTCGGCGGCTTTTGTGGCGGAGTACCCGAAGGGCATGCACGAACACGGATTCGACGCGGCGGCTGTTGTGTTAGCGTGCCAAGACAGCGAAGTATTTCGCTTGGTTCGAGGCTAAGGATGCGTGGCATAAATAGGGTGATCATTTCTGGGAACGTCGGTGGAAACATCACGTTCGGGCCTACGCCCGGCGGTACCGATGCGTGTTCATTTCAGGTGGCCAGCGATCGGCATACGCAGAGCGGGATGATCACGGCGTGGGTCAAGATCAATGCCTACGGGGAAAACTTGGTGCGATTGTGCAGAGGACGCCTGGCCAAGGGGCAGTACGTGATCGTTGAGGGCGAGCTGATGAATCGTGATGGCGTTCATGGTGAACTTACCGAAGTGCGCGCGCGCGAAGTCATTTTTATCTGATAGATGAGGTGCACAGTGGCAACGACAATCGAGCACGATTTAGTGCAGGGTGGCCGGTATCCTACCGGGTCTGAAGAGTGGGCTGCGCGTGTTCGGCGTCGAGCGCAAAAACTGAATGCAGCGCTCGAAACGGGGTACATGGAGCTGGCGTCGCTTCTGTACCTGATTTACGACACGCCCATTGATGGTAAGCCCGAGAACCCGCCCATTTTCCGCGCGTGGGGCTACGAGTCGTGGGAAGAGTGGGTCGATAAGGAATTGAACCTGAAGCCGGAAAAGGCTCGGTACCTTCGGCGCATCCACTACGTGCTGAATGTGGAATTGAAGGGTCTGGCGCCTGCGACCCTCGGTCGGTTGGCGAAGCTGGGACTTTCGAAGGTCGGAAAGCTCCTGCGTGTGCTGACTGTGTCGAATGCGGAGCGCTGGTGCGACATGGCGGCCGGGCTGTCGAATCGCGAGCTGGACCATGCGATCCAGGATTCGTTGCAGGAAGCCGAAAAACGCTTTCAGGAAGCCGCGATGACCGGCGGGGACGAAGAAGCCGTGCAGCCCGAGCCTTCGCAGCCGCAAGCCGTGAAGTGGCGTAGCTTCGCCCTGTTCACGGAGCAACAGGACACGGTCGGCGACGCGCTCAAGCGCGCCATGGAACTGAGTAATTCCACGAAGCCGTCGCACAACCTGACGCTTATTTGCATGGATTTCTTGGCGAACAACGACTTCCGATACGCGAACGACGCAGAAATGCAGATGCGGTACCTCGCGAAGCTGGAAGCGCTGTTCGGCAAAAAACTCGTGCTTGTGGATCCCGTGTCGAAGGAAGTTGAGTACGGGATGGAGTCCCTGCAAATGCTTGTACCGGAGGAACGCCATGACAACGATCGCGTTGAGCCCTGACACGATTCGCAGTGAGCTGAAAACCGTGGCCGGGTTGGTGGGCTACTGGCAGGAGCGCTTGGAGCAGGGTGTGCCTGGCGTGGAAATGCCGGGTACTGACGAAGCCCTTGAAGCTGTGCTTCGGCAGTTTGTCGGGGAAATGTTGTTCGTGTCTGGAAAATGCCAGAACATGGCCATGATTTTGGCGGAGCGGTAACATGCGCTTTGAAGAGCTGCCCTTAGAGAAAATCGTACGCAACGCGTGGAATCCGAACTCGATGCCCGCGGTCGCGTTCGATCGGCTTGTGCACGAAATCGAGAACGTCGGGTTCTTGGAGCCCGTACAGGTGGTTCCGTTGGAGGATGGCAGCTACCGGATTCTCGGTGGTGAGCACCGCGTGGAAGCGTGCAAGCAGCTTGGTTGGGCGACGATCCCGGCGGTGATCCTTTCCGAGGAAAAGTGGAAAGACGAGGATTTGCAGAAATTCGTGACGGTTCGTCTGAATGTGCTGCACGGCAAGTTGGACGCGACGCGCATGGCGGCGCTGTACGACGAAATGGCGCAGAAGTACGGAGCCGAAGCCCTGCAGGACATGTTCGCGTACACGGACAAGGACGCGTGGGCGAAAACTCTCGGAACAATTCAGAGCGGCCTGAAGAAATCCGGCTTGTCCAAGAAATTGGTCAAGGAATTCGACGACGCGTCCAAAGAAATCAGGTCGGTCGAGGATTTATCCACGATTCTGAATCACCTGATGACCAAGCACGGGGACACCGTGCAGCAGAGCTACATGGTTTTTACGTACGGCGGTAAAGATCACACGTATATAGCGCTCGATAAGGAATCGCAGAAGGCGCTGAAAAAGGCCGTGAAATATTGCGCGGCGAACGACAAGGATATCAACGAGGTCGTGCTGGCGTCGCTTCGGGCTGTGGTGGAGGCCTTGCCGGCGACGACCGGGAAAACTCCCCGCGCGAAGGGCGTCGTGGCGGAGGAAGAAACGTCGTTCTGAAGCGCAATTTCCTGTGTTCGCGCGACCTGTTGGCCGATCGGAGTTCCTCTACAAAAATTCGTGCCCGTGCTAAAAGAGGCGTGAGGTGAACGGTGGACGGCGCACGCAATCGCTCTGTAGGGCTTCTCCGATTCAGTGACTTAGCTCGGCGGCCCCTGAGCGAATTACGCGTGGTGAGGCGCGTTCCGCTTCATCGCCTGGAAGAAGCGGCGAAAAAGGCGCTTCCGCCCCCGAACCCGAACAACATGGTTCCGATTTACAACCACACCAAGACGCATATTTGGTTGTGGCTTGGCACCCCGCAAACTCCGACTCTGGTCAAGTTCACGCACGCCAAGGTCAAGAAGGACGCGTTGGGCGCGATTTGGCCGGCGGGCGGCGGGATGCCGTTTGCGGGGAAAATCGATCCGGCGGCGTATTCGGGGCCCAACGACATTCGGCCGATTGAGGCGGATTCGGACGGGTTACCCGCGGTTGCGTCTGCGTCGGCGATTCCTGGACCGCCCCAAGACGCGCCTTTGGCGGCGGCAGGCACGACGCCGAGTAAGGCGGTGCCGAAGCTGCTCTACCCAATGCCGCCAAACTTCGTGCGCGACAATTCCCAGGGCTGGGTGAAGTTCGGTGGCGCGGCCGACGGCTTGCCGGGCAAGTGGTTCGACGTTGCGGCGAAGAGCGGCGTCAACGCGTTCTTCACGCCGGAAGGCAATGTGCTGACGGCGACGACCCCATATGCGATGCTGTGGAGTGCGGCTTCGCAGGGCGTCCCGAAGCTGACCGGGGCGGCGAGCGCTGCCGCGTGGGACGCGGGCGTGCCCCCGGTGTTGGTGGCGAAGCTGCCGCAGGGTTTCCGGGCGTCGTACCTCAAGGCGAACAACTATGGTGACATTCTGGGCATGATGAACGGCGCGCCCGCGCTCGCGCATCCGGCGGAATCGACGTACGTGCTGTTGTCGGATTTCAACACTCCGATCTCTTACGGTGGCGATCACGCGACGCCCAAGGAAGTCGTCAAAGACGTCATCAACAGCGAGTTTGCGTTTGGCTGGCCGGTGCCGCCGAACTGGCAGTACATCAAGAGCGCGAATCCCGTCGATGTGGATGCAGATGGCGTGAAGTTCGTTCGCGGTTGGTGGTGGAGTGAGAAGGGCTCGTATTCGCTGTCGGCGCGGTTTCGTGCGGACGGCGTGATCGTGTACGGCACGGAGCAGAAGCGCTTTGAGCTGGCTCCGCAGGGCATCATCAAGAGCAGCAAGCCGTACGCGTCCCAGATGAATTGGGACGCTCCGGCATGGTTCAAGGTTTCGGGGAAGGTGCCGGACGAAAAGGATTTCGTGCTCGGCATGATCGGCGGCGCCCCTTGGTTGTGGGATATTTCGGACAACCAGTTCAAGGACGTGGCGAAGGACGGCCCGTGGAAGTCGCTTGAGACCATGCAGGCGATGCACGGCGCGCCTGCGCCCGCGCCTGTCCCCGCGCCCGCGCCTGTTGCGGCGCCTTCGGCTGTGAAGGTGGTGCCGGCGGCGGCGTCAACTGAAGTCGCGCTCACGAACACTAAGTTTGCGTTCGGCTGGCCGATTCCGCCGAACTTCGTCCCCAACACGCCGATGGGGATCATCGCTCCCGGCACTAAGTCCGCGCGCGTTGAGGGCACGTGGTACGGCCCCCATGACGATTTCCCCGCAGGCATGTACGCGGATGGAAAGATCATGGATCTGGAAGACGAAGAGACGTTTTTCGATCTCAAGAAAGAAGGCGTCAAGCAAGGCGCGTCGTACGAGTCGCAGGTCACGCTGCCGAACAAGCCGGTCTGGTTTGCGGTCACGAAGACGAACGCGAACAGCAACCGGCGCGCGTTGGGCATGGTGGGCTCGATCCCGTTCGAGTGGAACTACAAGCCCGGCGCGACGTCCACGCCGTGGAAGAACATTCTCGCGAACGACTTCCACACGACTGAAGACATGGAGATGGCGTTCGGCACGGTGACCAAGAGTCCGTCGGTGGCTCCGATCGCGGCATCGTCGGATATCACGGATCAATTCGCGTTTGGTTGGCCGATCCCGCCAAACTTCGTTCCCAAGAAGCCCTTCAAGGTGGACCTGCCGGGAACGAACCACGCTGCGTTGCAGGGTATGTGGCACGGGTTGAAGCACGTGGTTCCGGCCGAATTCAACGCGGATGGCGATGTGCTCGGCGCGTCGGAAGCCGACATGCTGCACAGCCTGGCGCTCGACGACATTGAGAAGGGCATCCCGTACGAGTCGCAAATGAAGATCCCGAACAAGCCGGCGTGGTTTCACGCGTCGCACTTTGGCGGGACCAAGGCGCTCGGTATGGTGGCGGGGCAGGCGTGGCAATACGACACGAAGCCGGGGGTTGCGAAGCCGTTCAAGAGCGGCGCGGGCGAGAGCCTGACGCTCGCGGACATGGAAGCGAAGTACGGCGGCTCCATCGCGAAGTCGAGCACGGCGTCGGCGGCTGCCGCTCCGGTCGCGGCCGTGCCTGTGGTGGTGTCGAAGGTCGACAAGGAGTTTGCTTTCAGCTGGCCGATTCCGCCGAATTTCGTGCCGTCGCAGCCCTACCAGATCCTTGCTGTGGACACGCCTGACGCGTTCTTGCTTGGCAAGTGGCTCACGCATCAAGGCACGTATGACGCCGCGATGCACGCGACGGGTTCGATCAAGAATTGGGTCGGTGACAAGGAGTACCTGTCGCTTCCGCACAGCGGAATCAAGATGGACGTCCCGTGGGCGAAGCAGGTCGTCGTCAAGGGCAAGCCGGACTGGTTCGACGTGACGATCGAAACCACGGACGGCATTCTCGGCATGGCCGGTGGTAAGGCGTACCTGTGGGATCGGGAAGAGGGCGACAAGTTCCCGATTCCGAAGTTCATCACTACGACCGGCGCGACCCTCCAAAAGGACATGGAGGCAATGTTCGGGAAGAAGGCGGCCCCCGTCGCTGCGCCCAGCAAACTCGAACCTGCTGCAGCGCCCTTGTTGGACATGCCGGGCGCGGACGACAAGTACGCGTTTGGCTGGCCGTACCCGCCGAATTTCAAGCCGGATATGCCGGTCACCGTCAAGAACGCAGGCACCAACGCGGCGTACGTGCCAGGCACGTGGTACTCGACGACGGGCCCGTACACGGCGGGGCTGTACCAGAACGGTCAGGTCGTTGATCCAGAAGACAAGGATCTTTACCTGTCGATGCCGCATGCGGGCATCAAGAAAGGCGTGCCATACACGTCGCAGGGCGTACCTACGCTTCCTGTGGGCACGCCGGGTTGGTTTGCGGCGACGATGCCGGTTGGCAACACGCTGCTCGGCATGGTCGGGTCGACCCCTTTCCAGTGGTTCTACAAGCCTGGGTATGAGGAGCCCTGGAAAAACTGCCTGACGCAGCAGATGTTCACGGATCCCGACATGAACGTCGAGTACGGGAGCGGTGCCGTGGCTGGCGGGAATCCGTCGAAGGTCTACGTAGACGATCAGTTTGCGTTCGGTTGGCCGATCCCACCCAATTTCGCCCCGTACAAGCCGTTCAAGGTCGACAACGCCGGGACGGTACACGCAACGCTCGCGGGTATGTGGCACGGCGAAGCGGGGCTTGTTGCCAAGGCGGAAATGAATTTTGCTGGCGAAATTCGAGACGCCGTGGAGGACACGTTGTTGTTCTCGCTCCCGAAGGACGCCGGCATCAAGAAGGACAAGCCGTGGGATGCGCAGTTCACGCTGCCCGATCAGCCCGAGTGGTTCCGGGCGTCGCAGAAGCTCAGTTCAATGCGCACGTTGGGCATGATCGGCACGAAGCCCCAATCCAAGGCCTTTATATGGAAGCGCTCGCCCGGCGATTCCCTCGAAAGCTCTAAGTTCGAGAATCAGGATGGCGACGTGTTCTCGTACGCCGCCATGATGGAGCTGCACGGCAAGTACACTGCGACCGCGCCTGTGGTTCCCGTGGCGAAGCCCGCGAAGCCGAAGGCCACGAAGACCGCGGTGCCGAAGGCCGAAATGCCGATGACGCCTATCATGGACGCGTCGAAGATCCCTGATCTGTCCGGCATGAAGAAGGTCGCGGGCGGCAACGCGCTAAGCGGTGCGGGTGAGAAGGACATCTACCAGGATGCCGCAGGGAACAAATTCCTGTTCAAGGTCGCGAACGCCAAGACAGGCAAAAAGGTCAACGAGCCGTTCCGCGCACTGACGCAGGAAATCTTTTCGTCCGTGGCGCAGGCTGTCCGTCCCGAGCACATTCCGATCGCGACGCGCAAGGTCGGCAATGTGGTGGGCACGCTGCAGCCTATGCTGGATCTCGCGTCCAATTCGCTCGCGGGCGTGAGTCCGAAAGATCTGTCCGACGTTGAGAAGCTCGATTTGGCGACCGATCACGTGTTGGACTGGGTGACGTCGCAGCACGACACGCACGCCGGGAACATTGTTCGGACGAAAGACGGGCGCTTGCTCACGATCGACAAAGAGCAGGGCTTCCGCTTTTTCGGAAGCGACTCGCTTTCTGCCGACTATCACCCGAATACGCAGGAACAGGAGCCGTACTACAACAAGTTCTGGCGCGATTTCGCGGATAACAAGTTCGATTTTGACCCCACGGATTTGACGGGCGCGTTTGCCAAACTTCGCGCGATGGACAGCGCGAAGTACGAAGCACAGCTGCAGACATACGCGGAGTCCCTACCGGAGCTGGCGAACGACGCGTATGGGCGCGAGGCTTTCGTAAAGAAGGCGCTCGGTCGCCGGAACACCGCGAAGCGCGATTTCGAGAAATTCCTGACGGGCTTGTACAAAAAGCGCACGGGCGATGATGGGAAGTTCACGTTTGCGAATGGTTGGCATACGGGTCAGCCGGGCATGAAGAAGACGAAGACGACGTACGATTTCGTGGAGTGGTCGAAGTCCGCGACACAAAAGAAGTCCGGTGGCGAGCCGCAAACCGTTTATGTCGAAGGCGGTAAGTTTTCGTTCATGATTCGTTTGTACCCGTTCGAGATCAGCCCTGGCGTGTTCGATCCCGAGAAGATGACCTTCAAGTTCGATGCTACCGAACAGGCGCACGCGAAAAAATTCTGCGACGACTTCGGCATCCAACCGCTAGGGACGCAGCAGGGCCAGGCGTACACCATGTTCTTCGTCAGTCGGGCGCAGTTGGCGTCGTGCGGCGTTGGGACGCGAATGGTTACGATTCACGATACTGCGGGCGGTGTGCCGGCTCATGCGGGCACCGCGGAATACCTGCCGGCGTTGTTTACGCCGCCCGCTGCCGACCCGAACGTGCAGGAGCTGGACACGTTGCACAGCAACAAGGGGCTCGGCTTCAACGGCAAACGTATTTTCCTCGATTCGGATATTGTGGAAAATCAGACTGCCACGGTTCGCCGCATCAAGTACGAGGGGAAGGTGTACTTACAGGTTCTGTTGAAAATTCGCGGCGAGCAAAAACTCTCGGGCGAAGCGGCGGAGTACCCTGGATACGCGGGAACGCATTCGACGACGACGGATACGATCGATACGACTGCAGGCGACAAGTTGCTTTCTCAGATGAGCGTGTCGGCGTCGTGTAAGAAAGTCGCTGTTGGCGATGACGTTCTGTTTGGGTACTCGGCGTCTTCGCATTTGTTCGCACTGGGTAACCTGCTTGTGGCGTTTGTTTCTGGAAACGACGTTCGAAAGGGTTTGCGCCCGCTGCTCACGTTGATGCTGAACAAGACGTTGGCCGAAAAGATCCTGTCGGAGCCTACGGAGGAAGGCCGTCGATTGGTGAAGGCGTGGCGCGCGCTCAACTCGTTGGATCCGCAGAAGCATGACGAGCTTCGCGCTGCGGGGGCATCGGAGAAAACGCTTATGGCGGCGCTAGAGGTTGCGGGCGGTAAGGACGTGTTCGAGTCCATTCGCGAGGCGGACATCGTGGATGGGCACATGGGCCATGTGTTGCCGGGGCGTTGGAAGAAGGCGAAAACTTCGAAGGGCTTGCCGAAGCTACTGTTCGTTTTCCACGCGACGACGCGAACTGCCTCGGTGCCGTCGGTGTTGAAGACCGGTTTGGCGGGGGCTTCGATGCGTGTATTCAGCGGTGCTTTTGGAATGGGCTCTGCGAAGCAGGGCAGCGTGGTGGACGCGTCTGACTTCCAGTCCGGCGGCGCGGACACGGTGCAATGTCGGATTGCGACCGCGGGCAACCGCACAGAGAAGCTGTATACGGGTTCGGTGGGGGGTCCGATTCAGTTCATTTTTGCGCCGGACACGTGCGATCGCGTGGATGCGCTGGTGCTCATGGGCGATTCGTGGGGGTGCGTGAATCCCGCGTACCCTTCGAAGGGGCACCGGTACAGGGACAGGAAAACTGTCGAAGCCGGGGTAAATGCCATCGATAAGGATTACGAAGGCAGCATCGAGATGGTTTTCAATCGAGGCATTCATGCCAACAAGATTCTGCGCGTGACGTGCGGATCGGAAATTCTGCGCGCGCAGGTACTGCAGGCGTGTTACGCCGCGAACGTGGTGGAGCACGTGGGAATCCCGATTGAAGATTTCGTTGTGGTGGAGACGACTCAAGGGGGCGCGTACGAAAAGTACGTCAAGCCGGCGGGGTACTGACATGGATTCCAACATGGTTTACGTGGTGCAGCGCGTGGTGGATGGGGCTGTTTTGTCGGTTCCAGATTTGGCCACCGAAACGACGCTGGATCCGGCTGTCGGCTCTTACGATCCTCCGCTAACGAAGCAGCGGATCCACTGTGTGGTTCTCCGGTCTGAGATTCGCGGGGCTGTTTTTCCGGTTGGTGACTTGGTGTCCGATATGGGCGCCCTCGGATTCGAATACGTAGATGCGGACAGCTCTGTTGGTCGGGCGGAGCCTGCGTACATTCGTTTCTTGCCTCTGACTGCGGAGAACTTTGTTGTTTTCAAAGCCTGCATGGTCGGATGGGATCGGTTGGCGGCGCAGCTTCCGACAACATCCGATCTCCGATACTATTTTCGTGAGCAGATGGTTCTGTAGACGTTCCTTGACCTTGCGATCTCGTGCGGGTAGTAAGATCACACGTTCCACCCCCAGTGTGTGTTACTAGGTGATCCGAAAACTCATGCGATATGTGATCGAAGAAGTGAAAGGCATGCGCGTTGTCAAACGGCGCAAAGCCGAAGAGACAAGGAGCGTTTCCGTGGCGCCAAAGACGGTTGAAGAACCAAAAATACGCCGTGTCGTAAAGCGCAAAATTCAGGCGGCACCTGCGCAGCCGCCGACACGCGCCAAGAAGTCCGAAGCACCCAAGGCGATGAAGGCGACGAAGGCGACGAAAACGCGAAAGCCACTCGCGCCGAAGGCGGTGCCTGAAGCGAAGAAGGCAGTGCCCGAAGCGAAGAAGGCGACGTATCCGAGCGGGCAGAACGGCCCCACGATCGATCTTGCTGTGAACGACCTGAACGTAAAAGAGCTGCGCGTTTTGGAAGCGCTGAACGCTTCCGGTCGCGGCGAGCGTTTGCAGCTGACAATCACGGAAATGGCTTCCGGGGCGTTTTCGCGCGAGCCCGCTGCGCGCGGGATGTCGTGGGTGAGAAACTCCTTGCGGCGCCTTGTTCGATCCGGGTATGTCGAGAAGTGCACACGCGGTTGCTACCGCGTCACTGACATCGGACGACGGCGGTTGTCCAAGGCGGCGTAGATGCGTGAATACCGAGTGGTGACTCGGGCGGAAGATCTGGGCGCAATTGCAAACCAGATTCAATCCGCGGGGGTGGTAGGACTCGACATCGAAACGTACAAGGATACCGGCGGCGGTGCGTTGGACCCGCGCCACGGCCATATCCGGCTTTTGCAGCTCAACATTGACGACGTTTCGATCTACGTCATCGACGCAATGCAAACGGGGACGCTCGATTCAATTGTGGCGGCGCTGGCTTCGACGAAAGCCGTGCTGGTCATCCACAACGCGAAGTTCGAGCAGAAGTGGTTCTGGCATAAGTACAAACTCGAACTTTGGCCGATTTTTTGTACGTTCCGTGCGAGCGCGCTGCTCTACAACGGCAAGAAGTTCAGCCACGATTTGTGGTCGCTGTATGAGCGCGAATTGCAGATCAAGCAGGAAACCGTGGATCTGGGCGGTTCGGACTGGTCGAAGCCGAACCTGACGCGGGAGCAGTACGACTACGCGGCCGAAGACGTCATCAACCTGCTGCGCTTGCGCAAGATACTCCGCGCGAAGCTCATGCAGATGGACTTGGTTCGGACGGCGGTTATTGAGTTTGGTGTGGCGTTACCCGAAGGCGTGGTCGAGCTGAACGGGATGCCGGTGGATCGCTCGTACTGGCGTGCGCAGATAGCGGCGGATGCGATTCAAGCGACGCGTTTGCACAGCGAGCTGTTGTTCACGCTGCCGCACCCGACGGGGCAAATGGCGCTCCCCGGTTTCGATGGGGGTTGGAACATCGATTCGCAGCAGCAGATGCTGGTGTCGTTGAACAAGATGGGGATCAAGATCCCCGACACCAAAAAACTCACGATGGGCATGTTGGCGGGTAAGCACCCGATCATCAACAAGGTCATCGAATACCGAAAGTACGCAAAACGCGGCACATCGTTCGGTGATGATTGGCTTCGATGGGTTGAGCCTGACGAGCGCATTCACGGTGACTACTACTCGCTGCTTGCTGCCGGGCGCTACTCCATGAGCAAGCCCAACTTGCAGCAGGTGCCGCGCGACGCGGGATTCCGCAATTGCTTCCGTGCGCAGCCGGGCAAGGTGTTCGTGCTCGCCGACTATTCCGGCATCGAAATGCGGATCGTCGCGGAAATTTCAGGCGACCCCCGTCTGTGCAAAGTTTTCCAGGACGGGCGCGACGCGCACTACGCAACCGCATCGCTGATCATGGGGAAGACGAAGGATCAAATTACGAAGAGCGAGCGGCAGATGGCCAAGCCCGTGAACTTCGGATTCATCTACGGCATGATGCCGGCGAAGCTGGTTCTGTACGCGCTTGGTAACTACGGCGTGCCCATGACCGAAAAGCAGGCCACGACGTTCCGCACGAAGTACTTTTCCAGGGAAGAGGGGTACTACGGAATCAAACTCTGGCACGATCGCGAGCTGCGCGACATCAAGCGTTCGCTGATTTCGCGCACTATGAGCGGACGACTGCGTTACCTAGAGGAAGATGCGCACAACGAAATCCTGAACACTCCAATTCAGGGCACGGGCGCGGATGGGCTGAAAATTGCGCTGCGCGAGATGCATAACCGAATTCAGAAATTCGGGAGCAGCGGTGAGATCATCCACCACGTGCACGACGAAATCATTCTGCAGGTGGACAACGATCCGGAAATCATCGCAGCGGCCAAGGCAGAGCTGAATGCTGCGATGCACAAGGGCATGGAACCGTTTTTGAAGACCGTTCCGTGCGAAGTCGAGGCGAGTGTCGGGCCGTCGTGGGGGGAGGCAAAAGCCGCTTGAGGATCGAAATGGATCGTGAAAGAGTAATCTTCTGCAATGGTGCAGCGGTGTCCACAGCGCCGTGAGGCTCGAAGGCCCCCGCCTTCGGGCCTTTTTTACGGCCTAGCGACGGTTAGCACAGTGCGGTAGGATAGCCGCATCGTGTCGAAGCTGACGAAATTCATGGCCAAGAGCCGAAAAGTCCGGCCGGTGAGTCGCGGCGTGCGCTTCGAAAAGTTGCGCGCGATGCAGTGTTTCGATCTCGTCTATGAGCGCGTTCGTCAAGGATGGCCGTTGAGTGAAATCGCGCGGTTTATTCAAGAAGACCGGCAGGAGTACTTGGACGTCACGCGGCAGGGGCTCGTTCAAATTGTGTCGGAGTTCCGGAAGACGGTTCCTGCGGCAGAGCTGGTAGAGCAGCGGCTTCCGGCGGAGTTTGTCGAAGCGAAGAAGCGGATTGAAGAGTCGCTGGACGAGATCGCGGAGCTGGAGGGGTTGTACCGGCTTCAGATGGAGCGCGTTGGAATCGATGCGGCGACGGAAAAGAAGATCAACAAGTTGCTTCCGTCAATGACTTCCGAAATCAAGGAAGCCCGGCAGATCCTCGAATCGATTTCGACGCTGAAAATGGAGCTAGGTTTGAAGCAGCGCGCGCCGACGCAGCACACGGTGGATGTCGAAGTAGACGAGCGGCTGGGGTCGGACCTGGCGCAGAAGTACGGGAGCGCGGCAGCGCAGAAGGTGATCGAGAACGCGGAGTCGCGCCGCAAGGTGTCCGGCATCGTCGAGCGGTTCTTGAAGCTGTCGTCGGGCGCTGCTCTGGATGAGGAAGCGGCCGTCGAATGAGCGTCAGAATCGAAAATGGGCGCGCGAAATCTACCCGTTCGCGTTCGGAAGAAGAAGAGCTGCTCGCAAGTGAGCTGGAGTCGTGCACGCCGGAAGAGCGCGCGGTGCTTGAACAGATCATGGGCGGAGTCCTGAATCCCGCGAATTTGGAGGCGCAAGATCTCTACCGGACGCTGTCGAACATGGAGTGGCAAACCACGCCTGTCGATATGCACACGTTCATCCGCGACCCTTACTACCTGGGGAACACGTGCGACAACCTGTACCCCCAGCTAGAGGCCGACCTGACGGCGTTGTTTGGTGGTGGGTATCGGGAGGCGATTTTCACTGGCGCGATTGGTTGGGGCAAGACGTTCTCGGCGAGCATTGGGGTGTGCCGGACGCTGTACGAGCTGTCGTGCATGCGAGACCCGCATCGCAGCTTCGGTATCGCGGCAAACTCGAACATTTCCTTGGTCTGCTTGTCGGTCAACGAGGTGTTGGCTACCAAAGTCGCGTACGAAAATATCGCGACGAAAATCGAGGCGTCGCCTTATTTTCAGGAGTTCTTTCCGTTTGAAAAGACGAAGAAGGAGCTGCGGTTTCCGAAGCACGTGTGGGTAGCGGCGCGCGCGACGACGGACAATTCGGTGCTCGGTTTGAACGTGATCGGCGGGTTGCTCGACGAGACCAACTTTATGCGCTCGCAGAAGAGCAAGGATCCGCGGTTCAGCCTGGAGGGCCAGGCGCAGAACCTCTACAACGCCATGATGCGACGTATGAAGTCGCGTTTCGAGCGCAAGGGAAAGCTCCCTGGGTGCCTGTTCGTGGTGTCGTCGAAGCAGACCCACGACGACTTCACCGCGAAACGGGTGGTTGCGGCCAAGGACGACCCTTTGGTGTTCGCGCGCGACTACGCGCTCTGGGACGTGAAGCCGGACGCGTACTTTTCGGGCGACTGGTTCAGCGTGGTGGTGGGTAACGAGCAGTCTCCGTCCCGGATTTTGCGGCACGACGAAGACCCCGTGGAAGTGCAGAAAAACCTGCAAGAGGGGTGTTTGATGCTCAACGTGCCGGAGGACTTCCGGAATGATTTCGAGCGCGACTTGGAGGGTGCGATCCGCGATTTGGCCGGCATTGCGACCGTGTCGGTTAGCCCGTTCATTCAGCGGCGCGAGAAAATCGTGGAGGCGATCGATAAAACTCGGGAACACCCGTTCTCGACGCTGGTGTACGACCCGTCTACGAGCGCGGCGTTTTTGTGGCACAAGATGGTGCAGCCATCGACGGATGCGGTGCTCGATTTCTCGTTGGAGGATGCGTCGTTCGAGCGCCCGATTTTGAATCCGCGCGCGCCGCGCCATATCCACATCGACCCTTCGTTGCGCGGGGACGCGACGGGCATGTGTATGGCGCATATCGGCGGTTGGAAAGACGTGCCGCGTCGTGATTCGGACGGCACGCGGTACACCGAGCGCGCGCCGATTGTCGTCGTCGATTTCGTTCTGCGGATCGTCCCGCCGGTCGGGGATGAATTGGTGCTTGGGGATATCCGCAAGTTCATCTACCAGCTGTCGCGTCGCGGTTACATGATCACGCGGATCACGCAGGACTCCTGGCAGTCGGCGGAGGGCATCCAAAAACTCAACCAGAAGGGCTATACCGCCGAAGTGCTGTCGGTCGACAAGAGTATGGCTCCGTATGAGCTGCTCAAGTCCGCGCTCTATGAAAATAGAATATCCTATTATGAATACCCGCCCCTGCTGCACGAGCTGCGCGAGCTGGAGCACGATCGGATCAAGAAGAAGGTTGACCATCCGAGCCGGGGTTCGAAGGATATATCGGATGCTTTGGCGGGCTGCGTTTACACGCTGATCGAGAACTCCAGTGCGATGCCGATTCCGATGCTGAAAAGCGTTCCGAACTACGGCGGCGATGTTTGGATGGAAGAGCAGCACCAGCTGGCGCTTGCGAGTGCCTTTGGGTCGAACGCATCACGAAATCCGGTGTTGGATTCCTTTAGTGTGTTGCCTCCGTTCCTGGTCGGGGGTTACGGTTCTGGCGATGACGACTAAATCGAAATCTGTTGCCGAAAGGCTGAACGTCGCCAGTAATACCGCCGATGTGCTTTCGCGCCCGTCCCAGATGGATTACGCGCTCGCGAAGAAAGCAATAGAACAGGTGGATTTGGATACGATTTGTCGGGATCTCGGTGCCGTCGCCGCGCGCGAGTACGCGAACGTGCTAGAGCAGTACGCACTGAAGCCGGCGGATTTTGCGAGTCTGGACGAACTGCACGAGACGCTGGCTGGAAAACTAGTTGAGTATTTGAAGAAGTCCGAGTCGTTTGTCCGGGCCTTTCAAGCGCAGCTAAAGATGCGAGGTTGATGTGGGCGCGGTCAATGATGTCGTCAATCGGCTACGGACAGCGTTCAGGCAGGATAAGGAGCGTGGTGGCGATCTCCTAGCAAAGGGCGCCATGTCGCCCGTGTACCCGGACTCCGGGTACGATTTGCTTCAGGCGTACGGCTACGATGCGCTGTCCGATTACCTGCGTCTTGAGCAGGATCTGCTGTCGCGGTTCGTGGACTACGAGGAAATGGACGACTACCCCGAAATCTCGGCGGCGGTCGACATTTACGCAGACGATTCGTCACAGCCCGACACTGCGATCAAGCGGACGGTTTGGGTCACCTCCCCAGATCGCACCGTCGAGAACATGCTCGACGACCTGTTTCACAAGCAGCTCCGAATGGACGAAGAGACCTGGGAGATTGCCCGGTCGCTGTGCGTCGCCGAAGGCAGCCGTGTCTGGACGTCGCGTGGGCCGGTAGCAATCGAGGAAGTGAATCCGGGGGATTGGGTTCAAGGGTACGCGGCGGGCGAAGCGGCTTTGTTTCGGGTTGTTCGTCGGATGGATAACGGCGAACGCGACGTCTATTTGGTGCGGACGCGACACCGCGAAATTTTGGTGACGGCCGACCATCCGATACTGGTTCGCCGGGGTGGCGAGCTGTTGTGGGTCAAGGCGTGCGATGTTCAGCTGCGCCGGTTTCCAAGCGGGAGCATTGATCCGACAGGAACCGACAAACTCGTGTGCTCTACGGCATGGCCGGAGCCGCCGGAAGTCCCGTCATGGCAGGAGCTAGGGGTCGCTGTTCGGGATATTGGCGGTAAAGGTTCGCCGCAAGCTTTGGTGCTGCCGGAGAAGATGGAGCCGTGGCTGTGCCGTTTGCTTGGGTATATGTGGGGCAACGGTTTTCTTGGGAGCGAGGCGGACGATTCCACAAGCACGTCGGTTTGTTACTCGCGTGGCGAGTACCCGGAGATCAACGCGTGCTGTGATGCTGCGCTAGCGCGGTTGGGTTTGAGGTACACCGTCAATGCCCAAGCGGGGGCGACGGTTACCTGCTCGATTGCGTGGAAAGAGGTTCTGATCGCGTTGGGTTGGGTAAACGGCGCCGCGAAAAAGCGCGTGCCCGGCTGGTTGGGCAGGCTTCCACGCGAGCATCGCAAGGCATTCCTTGATGGCTTTATGGATGCTGACGGTTGGGAGCCCAACCTGCGTACTTGGAAGGTGCAGGCGAGGGCGTTCGAGGTTGCGAACGTACCGTTTGCGCGAGATTTGAAGGCGCTGGTCGATGGGCTCGGATTTCGATCTGGGCGCATCAAATGCCGTAAGAGGGCGCCTGGTTTCAAAATAAAAGGACGCGTCGTGAAAACGACGGCGGAGACTGGGACGCTGCATTATTCGGAGCACTTGTACGACACTCCGTTTGTCGAAGAAAACGTACTTGAGGTTAGTAAGTACGGCTCGACTCGTGTCTATGACTTGGAAGTGGATCACGAAGCGCACAACTTTGTTGTTGAAGGCGCGGTGGTGCACAACTGCAAGTATGGAAACGATTTTGAGGAGATGCTGATCAACGAGAACGGCGTTGTTGGTTTGAATTTTCTGCCAGCTCCGACAATGCGGCGTGTGGAGGGTCCACGCGGCGAACTATACGGATTTGTTCAGGATTTCAAAGGTAGATTCGGCTACAGCCCGCAGGAGTTCCAGGCGATTTTGGCGCGGCGCGCGGACGCGATTCGGTCCCTCGCGACGTCGCCCACGGGCGGGACGCAGGGCAATCTCGACAAGGCGTCGGCGCTAGAGCCCTGGGAAGTGGTGCACTTCCGGCTCCGCGGCAAGCAGCGTCGCAACATCTACGGCTTTTCCGTGCTGGAAGCGTCGCGGTGGATTTGGAAGCGCCTTCTGCTGCTTGAAGACGCGGCCATGATCTACCGCCTGCAGCGCGCGCCCGAGCGGTTCGCGTTCTATGTGGACGTCGGGGACTTGCCGCCGGCCGAAGCGCTCGCCTTCGTGAACAAGGTGCGCCAACAGCACAAGAAGAAGAAGTTCGTCAACCCATCGACCGGGAAGATGGACCTGAAGTTCGACCCGGTTTCGCAGGACGATGACTTTTACGTGCCCGTCCGCAAGGGCGTGGAGGGCACGCGCATCGAAGTTCTGGGCGGCCCGGCCTGGCAGCACATGGACGATGTTGCCTACTTCCAGAACAAACTCTTTGCTTCGATGAAGGTGCCCAAGGCGTACCTCGCGCAAGACGAGAGTGCGGCGCGGGCGGTGTTGTCGAGCGAGGATGTGCGGTTCGCGCGCTCGGTGCTGCGGGTACAGCGGGAGCTGCGAAACGGGTTCAAGAAGATCGGCCGTACGCACTTGGCGGCTTTGAACATCGACCCGTCTAAGGTCGAGTTCGAGATGAACATGACCGTGCCGTCGGCCATTTTCGAGCTGGCGCAGTTGGAGGTTCGTAATTCCCGTGCGGACTTGGCGGCTCGTATGCGCGAGCACGTGTCGTTGCATTGGGTTCTCAGCAACGTCTACCAGCTGAACGACGATGACATTGAGAAGATCATCGAAGAGCGTGGCGAAGACGTCCGGCGCGAGGGCAAGGTCAACTCCGAAGTCGAGCGCATGAACGCGTTGGCGCAAAAGACGGAAGCGTTTGGTCCGCCGCCGCAGGGAATCAAACTTCTGGAAAGTCGGCTCGCGGGGCTGCCGCCGAGCGCGCGTAAGAAGATCACGGAGCAGGAATTGTTCGCGCGCGGGAATCGCGAATCTGAAAAACGCGCGACTGAGAAATTGGATAAGCTGCTCGCCATGAACGGGAAGACCGCGCGGCAGGTAAACGAATTGAGCGGATTGCTGCGCGATGTGGCTTCTTCCAAGCCCCCGCGTAAGTGACCCGTTCCTTGACACAATTCCAGGGAGGCTATAGTGTCGGCAACAATGGAGAGATCCGGGAAATTCCTCCCGCTTTCTGAATATCGACGCATCAGTGCCGGTAGTTTGGAAAGTCGGATGGAAAAGATGGCTGAGGCGCTGAAAGCCGGCTGCCCAAAGTATTTGGGCGAGGCAGCGTTTTCGGTAATCTCCACGTTCGACGACGGTGCGGTGATCTTGAGCGAGGATCTCTTTCATCGTGTCACCGTTGTGAAGACCGATGATGGCGTACCGCACGTGATCGGAATCGCGCCGCTCGCTTTGGACACGTACTCCGAAAACGACCGTGATCGGTACCTCACACGTGAAGCATCCCATGTGGTCGAGGCGTTTTTGCAGGGACACGTCTCGCGGACGACTCTGTTGGAGAACCTGGTCGGCATGGTGGATTCCGACCCGAGTGCGAGCGCGCGTCGTAAAGTCGCCGTTGTCGAAACGGTGCTGAGTTGCGCACGCCCCTGGAAAAAGACGCTTTCTGAGCAGCGGGCGCAGTTCGAAAAACTTCGCAATCCGCGGATTCAGTTGGAGCGCAAGAAGTACCAGATGCTCTACGACGGGCCGACGGCGATTAGTGCTGCGCAATATGCGGATGCGGTGCAGAAGGACTTGTCCATTGCACTCGCGCGACTTGAAAGTCTCGTTGCGGCTGTCGAAAAAAGTGTCGATTTGCTGCAGAGCGCAGGTGTGCAGGTAGAAAGTGTCTCGCAAGCCGAGGAGTTTGCCCTAGACTTGCTTGAGGATTTGCGCTCTACAAAAGAGCACAGTACCCGTGCAGCGGAAAGTGTTTGTCTGGTAGAGTTCTTGGGCAAACTTCGGGATGTCGTGGTGGATGCGCTGCCCGACTACCAGCTGGCTGCGACGTTTGTCGAAACAGTTTCTGGCCGGCTCGCAGAGATTCAATAGGAGGAGAGTCAATGTATCTCAGACATCCCGTGGTGATCAGCTCTCTTGAGGAAGACTTCCGCAAAATCGGGATTCTGCCCAAGAAATCGCTCAACGAAGGCGCCGAAATGCCTGCCGGCGCAATCCCGCGCGGTGAGGGTGGCGATGTTGGCGGCGGCACAGGCCCCAAGGCGCCCAGTGTGGTGGCCAGTGGTGGAAGCCGTCCCGCGAAGGGCAAGTTGCCGGCGTACGGCGACAAGCCTGAGAAGGCGGACGAGTCCGAGGAAATTGACGAAGACGCGATGATCGCTGAGGCGATGGAATTCGCGGAGGACTTCGACAACGAGTTCCGCGACCTCGCCGACGACACCGAAATCTCCTTTGCTTACGAGGATATCGGCGAGTTGGAGTCTCTTGGTGAAGAGATCCAAGAGCTGCCTGGCGGCATCATTTCCGAGTCGGACGAAGAGGATGACGACGAAGAAGAGGATGACGACGAAGAAGAGGACGACGCCGAGGCATCCGACGACGAAGAAGAAGACGACGTCGAAGAGGCCAAGAAGGCCGCTGCTAAGAAGGGCAAGATGCCCGCTGCGTTCGCCAAGTTCATGAAGAAGGGCAAAGCCCACGCCGACTCCAAGGAGGAGTCGGTCGACCCTTTAGCTGATCGGGTCGAAGGCGCGTTTGCGTCTGCGACCCAAGAGGGTTTCCGTCGTATGGCCGTGGGCGGTGCGAAGGCGGCCGGTCACAAGTCGTTCGTGAAGTGGAAGCGTTCGAATCCCGCAGCCGCGCACAAGAAGGCGGTTCGGGATAAGAAGTACCACGCGCGTTCGGCGGTGAAGTCCCGTTTGCACCGTTTGGCGAAAACTGCGCGTCCTGGTTTCCGTCGCGAGTCGGAAGATGACTCGACGGTGGGACGTCTTTCGGGGCTTCAGGATGCGTTGGCCGCGCTGTCGGGCCAGTCGGTGACGGAAGCGCTCGACACGGCTCTTTCGGCGTTTGCGCATATCGCGCTGATTTCGGAGAAGCTGCACACCCTGTTTTCGCAGGTGTCGGGGCTGAATGAAGAGTATTCGGCGGCTGCGCAGGCTTTCGAGGAACTTGCAACAGAGTCCAGCGAAGTGGTCGACAACCTTCAGAACGACGACATCGAAGTTGATGTTGAAGCGCTGGAAGGCCTGTTTGGCGACATGGTGGAAACTCTGTCTCGCGGTATCGATGCGTTCGTGGACCTCACCGAGACCGTCGATTTCGACGAGAGTGGGGATGACGGCAAAAAGGGAAAAAAGGAGCAGGCCGCCTGAAACCGAAGGATCCCACCCAAAAGGGATCTTGGAGAGTCAGGCGGACTGCGTACCAGAGTGGGCGGAGAGAACTGATAGGGGCTGGAAAAGCGCCGAACCGAATCAAGAAACGCAAGAGCAAACAAGTTTTTGGGAATCCGATCGGGTCTGCGATCAAGTACACTCCGTTCAAGAGTAATCACCGCTGGAGACGGCACTGATGGCGAAACTTCTGACAGCTGAGGACCGAGTGGCCGAGCCCAATAAGCTCGTTGATGCCCTGAGTGAGCATGTCCAGCTCTCACTCGTTGAGGGCACGGGCGACAAGAAGGGTCGCGTTTACGTGCGCGGTGAATTCGGTCGTTCTGACAAGCCGACGGCGAACAAGCGTTTCTACCCTGAAGCCATTTGGGAGTCGGAGTTCAAGCGTCTCGGTTCCCAGCTGTCTGAGAAGAAGGTTTTGGGGGAGCTGGATCATCCGACGGATGGCCGCACCTCGTTGCAGCGTGTGTCTCACGTCATCACGAACCTGGAGCTGAAAGACGGCAAGGTTGTGGGTGAGGCGGAGATCTTGGATACGGCGAAGGGCCGTGATTTGAAGGCAATCTTCGAGGCCGGAATTCCGGTGGGGATCAGCTCCCGCGGATACGGTTCGACGAAAACCGACGAAAAGTCGGGTATCAATATCGTGCAAGAGGATTACCGCCTGGTCACGTTCGACTTCGTGGCGGAGCCGGCCGATAGTACGGCGTATCCGAATGTCTTCTTCGAAGGGGTCGAATTTCCCATGAGCACCAAAGAACAGCAGCAGAAGGACGACAACCGCTTGGCGGCGAAGTTCGCTGCGATGCACGGTGGCGCCGGTTCCGTCGATATGGCGGCGGTTCGCGAGGAATTCGCCAGGGAGATGGTGGCGAAAATCGCTGAGATGAAAACTTCGCTGCGTGCGCAAGTGCGCGAGGAGTTGATGGCCGACCCGACGGTGGGTAAGGCCAAGACAGCGGTTGAGGGCATTTTGGCGTTGCTCCGCGATTTCAACGTGGACACGACCGGTCGGCTCGAAATCGAGAGTCGCGACCAGGAAATTGCGGAGCTACGAAAGCAGCTCGCGGAGTCGGAATCGCGCCTTACCAGTGCGAACGAAATGGTCGAGAAATTGGGTTCTGCGGCGAAGGAGGCGGGGTACCGTTTCCAGCTGGAGCGCTTGATCAGCGAAGACTCAAACGGCTCGCTTATTCGTAAGCAGGTTGGTGATGTGACGCGATACAGCACGGTTGCTGCTTTGACTGAAGCGGTCGAAGGCGCACGTGAGAAATTGAATCGCAAGCGCGCGGAAGAGAGTGCGCTGCGCGCCGTGCAGGATGCGAAGGAGCAGAAGCTCCGCGCGGAATCCGATTCGCTTGCAGAGGGTTTGCAAGAGGCGTTGGAGATCAACAAGACGCTTGCTTTGCAGCTATATGTTGCGAAGAGATTGACTAACCATCCTGAAGCTGAAAAAATCCGGGCAATGATCGAGCACGCGCATTTCGAGTCGACCGAGCAAATTGACGAGTATCTCGAAAACTTCCGTGCTCCTGAGCCCAGTGAAGATCAGCTCGAAAACGTCCGTGCGCGCGTTCGTGCACGTTCGGTCAGTCCCACGTCTCCCGTTGTTGAAGACAAGCGCCCTCGCCGTACTGAGATCCGCGAGTCGAACTACAACGGGTTGGGTGCGTCGTTGCAGGAGTTGAAGACTCTCTCAGGAATGAGAAGTCGCGGATAACCAAGTTCTGGCGGTGACGATCCGTCGGTTGTGATTACAGGAAACAAGGAGAAGACACGTGGAAGCTCGTCAGATGCTCCAAGAAGAGGGTCGTCGCACCATCGCCGACCAGAGTTACGTAGGCGCCCTCATTGCGAAGTGGGGCGACTTCCTCGAAGGAATGCCGGATCGCTCGGAACAGGACAGGTACATCCTGGGCTGCACCGCGATGCTGATGGAGAACGAGTCTCAGTGGCTTCAGGGCCTGTCTGAGGAAACTCGTACCGTCAACGTCGGGTCGTTCACGAAGTTCATCTTTCCTGTCCTTCGTCGGGTGTTCCCGAACCTGATCGCGAATGAGATTGTGTCCGTGCAGCCGATGACGGCTCCCATCGGCGCGGTCTTCTTCTTCGACTACATCTACGGGTCGAACAAGGGTGCGACGCAGGCGGGCAACGTGTTCCCGCGTGACTTCGACCGCGATTACTCCAGCGAGTTCGTCAATGGCGAGCAGCTCACGACCGGTGACGGCGTGAAGTGGGGCGGCGCGGGCACTGCGCTTGATGCCGTGCTGGCATGGACGCCTGTTCGTCCGCTCGATTCGAGCCGCGGCTTCAGTGTCGTGATCAAGGAGCTGAATTCCACGACCGGTGCGGTTGTGCAGACGGCGACTGACAACGGCACGGGCGGGTTCACGGGCAACACCACGGCCGGTTCGATCAACTACTCGAACGGTAACATCACGGCGTTCAAGTTCACCAACGCGGTGGCGACCGGCAACCCCGTGAAGATTTACTACTACTACGACGGTGAGATGAGCACCCAGGTGCCCACCACCAAGCTCGACATCAAGAAGAGCCCGGTGGAGGCGAATCCTCGCCGCCTGAAGGCCCTTTGGTCGAGTGAGGCTGCCGAAGATCTTCGTGCGTTCCACGGCATCGACGCGGAGACGGAGATCGTTTCGGTCATTTCGCAGGAGATTGCTCTTGAGATCGATCGCGAGATCATCCAGGACCTGTTCCTGAACAGCACCGGCACCACCGGTAGCTTCGATCGTATCCCGCCCGGTGGCATCACCGAGGTCGACCACCTGCGCGCGATGCTCACGCAGATCTCGACGGTCTCCAACCTGATCCACAAGAAGACGCTCCGCGCGCCTGCCAACTGGATCGTCACGAGCCCCGAGATTTCGGCGCTGCTCACGCAGCTCACCACGCACGGCGACTACAAGCCGATCTGGTCGAGCGACATGAGCCGCGAAAGCCCCATGGACCCGATGCGTCCCCGCACGCAGCACGGCCAGTTCTCGGTCTACAAGGCCGGAACCCTGATGAACAAGTGGATGGTGTACGAGGATCCCTTCTTCGCTCGCGACAAGATGCTGATCGGCCTCAAGGGCGGCAGCTTCCTGGATGCCGGCTACGTTTGGGCACCTTACGTTCCGCTCCAGGTCACGCCCACGTTCCTTGACCCCAGCGATTTCAGCTTCCGTAAGGGTCTCCGCACTCGTTACGCCAAAAAAATGCTTCGTCCAGATTTTTATGGACAATTGACGGTCCAGAATCTTTAGCCGGTCCCTATAAATCTTGTGCTAGGCTGCGTCATGCGGCAAAAGCACAAGGTTTATAGGCGTTCGACTGCTGAAGAGCAGCAGGCAATGGTTGAGGCGTACGCGGCCGGTTCGACGCAAGTCGAGCTGGCCGTTCGCTTTGATATGACGCAGGTGGCGGTAAGTCAGATCTTACGCCGTCATGGTGTTGAGCCGCGTCAGGGTGCGGTGGCGAACCCGGTCACGTTCGATGTGGATCGCGCGGAGCTGCTCTACGTTGCCGGGTTTTCTGGCGCGGACGTAGCGGAAATGATCGGCATTTCGCCCGGCGTGCTGCTCTCGCACCTGCGTAGGCGCGGTGTGACGCGGCCTCGCAAAGTGCATACGTACGCGCGTAACGCGGCGTTTTTCTCGACGCTTGCGCCCGAGCGCGCCTACTGGGCGGGGTTTCTTGCTGCGGACGGGTGCGTGTACAAGGGACGGATCGTCGTGGGGCTGCACCCTGATGACGTGGACATGCTGGAGAAGTTCAAGATTGCCGCGGATTGCGCGAATCCGATTTACCGGCGAAAAAACACGACTGGGCGAGAGTACGTGTACTTGGAAGTTTCGTGTAAAGAGTGGGCTGCGGACTTGGAACGCCTTTATCGGGTTACTCCGAAAAAGTCGCTGACGTTGCAGCCTCCTAACTTGTCGGAGCCGCTGCGTTGGGCGTTTGCTCGTGGTTACTTCGATGGAGATGGGCACGCGAGTCGGGAGGGCGAGCATTTGCAGGTTACCTGCGGTTCAAAAGTGTTTTTGGAGTGGTTGGTTCGCGAAGTCATGGGAGCGCATCATGCGGTGAGTCCGCAAAATGGCGCGTGGGGTTGTACGGTTACTGGCCCCGTGTTTCGTTCCGTGGTTCAGAAGCTGTACGAGGGATCGACGCCTGCGACGCGGATGGCGCGAAAGTACGATAGGTTCGACGATGCGGGCCGGTTCGACGTGCCGTCTGCGTAGGTTTTGGCTTAGACTGCCCCTGTTGGGAGGATACTTTTATGGATGTTGGCGAAATCTTGGCGGAGCTGAAAAGCATTGGTGCGGTGGACGCGCCGAAAGAACCTGCAGCTGAAATCGTGATTACCCCGATTGTTGAGGTTCGTTCGGAACCGCTACCGGCGGCACCGATTCACGAGATCTTCAAAGCGCTCGAAACGATTCGAATCAACCTAATGGTGTTGGTTGAAGGACGAATTGACGTTGCAGCGGTGCCGGCGGTTTCTCCGGAAGTGCCTGCACCTGTGAAGGCGAAATCCAAGGTGTCAAAACGGGTGGCGAAGGCGGCCGTGCCGGCGCTGATCGAATCCGAGGTGGAAACGCCGGTTGTTGCTGCGCCTGCGCCCGCTCGGAGTGCGCCGACGACTTTGGAGCAGGCGCGGGCGCGCGCGATCGCGCGTATTCGAGGTGAGGATCTGCCAACCACGCCCGGCGCTTTGGGTGAGGACGCAGAAGACAAACTTCTGTTTGTGGGGCAAGATCGGGCAATTCCGATTAATTTGCGGGAAGCCGAGAGTGTTTCGCCGCGTGAAGCGATGGTAGGTTCGCCCTAGTGAGGATGAAATGACCCGACAGTTTCGAAAGCGCGCAGATCTGCACATGGTGATTTTGCCGGGGCTGGGGCGCATTCGTCCGAACCAGGTGCTCAAGGGCGATGAGTTTGCCAAGTACGTTCCGCATTTGCTGGAGGAGTTCTACCCGGCGCCGCCCCCGGTTGTTGAACCCCCTGCGGCGGTTGTTGTGCCGGAACCTGTTGTGGAAGTCGCCTCGGAACCTGCAGTGGAAGTTGCGGTGCCGGTGCCTGTCGAAGAGATCCCTCCGCCGCCCCCGGCAGAAGAAGTGCCCGCAGCTCCGCCTGTTGAGGTCGTAGAGGCGCCGGCAGTCGAAACTGAAGAAGAAGAAGACGCCGAATCGGAGCCGGAAACGGAAACCGCTTCCGAATTGCCGGCGCCTGGAGCACCAGACGCGCCGCCGCGTCGAAAGCGCGGTCGCCCAAGAAAGGGGACGTGAACATGAAGTGCGAAAAATGCCAGACGGACATGCTGTGTGAGCAGCTCTCTGAAAAGGTACTTCGATATAAGTGTCCGAAGTGTGGGCTCACAGAGACGAAGGACAACGAGGGTCGAAATCTCCTGATGAGTGGAGTACCCTCGCAAGGTAGGCCCCTGCTAGGGTGAACACCATGTCCGCTGATCCCGTTTGCGCGCCCGCCTATCAACAGTTGATGAACGAGGAAGCGCTCCGGCAATGGATTTTGCGACGGCTTGGCGGGCTCGTTCAAAAAGTCGAACTGTGCGAAGAGCACGTGGACGACGCGATCGAACAGGCCCGACGGTGGTTCGCTGCCAAAAAGGGCGTGAAGAAGATCTTCGCGATCGCCGGACTTCCGAATGTTGTCGAGTACACGTTGGATTGCGAAATCGACGTGGTGCTAGAGGTGGCGTTCGCGGAGTCGAAAAACGATTTGTCCTTGGTGTACTCGCCGTTCACGTTGCCGGACGAAGCGATCCCCTACAGCGTTTTCGCCACTGGCGGCGTATCCGGCGGCATTTACTCGGATTACGTGCAGACGATTCAGTACATCGAAATGGCGAAGCGCATTTTGAGTGCGGATTTGGATTGGCGGCAGGAGGGGCGAAAACTCATGATCTCGCCGCCGCCGTCTGTGTCGAAGGCCATCCTGCTAGAAGCCAAGGTGCATACGGTCCAAATTGAGACGTTGTCTGAGCGTGATCACGATTTGTTGAAGCGGTACGCGCTCGCGTGCGCGCGCGAGGATTTGTCGTGGATTCGCGGCAAGTTCGATTCGTATCCGGGTGCGCAGGGCACCGTGCAGCTCGACGCCGCGGTGCTGTTGCAGAATGCGCAGGACGCGAAGGAGAAGCTGGAAGAAGAGATCGCAGGGAGCGCAGGTCCCATGGGCTTTGTCTCGGGGTGAGCCATGTCGTGTAAAATCGCCGGTCTGAAGTGCACCTTTGCCAAGGTGGAGTCGAAGAGCCCCGCGTGCGCGCCGTTTCGGCTCGACGGGTCGGAGCTGTGCTTTTTTGACTCCATTGCCGATGGGCAGGTGCAGATCGCGGGCACGCCTATCGAGTACTGGCACCAGGACGTCGAAAACTCGGTGCGAGATCCGCTGTATGACGAGCCGATCGCTCGTGCTTGGCAGGGCCCGTTTCGTTTGATGGCGTTCGTGGAGTACGCGCCGCAGCAGACAGAAGCCCGTGAAGAAGGTACGCACTCGACGTGGACGGGCTCGATTTGGGTGTCGCGGGTTTCGTTGGAAGGCGCCGGAGCCCGCGCGCCGGCCCCTGGGGACGTGATTCGCTATTGGGGCGACACGGCGTTCTACGGGGATTGGGGCGTCGATGGGGCCAATGAACCCGGAAGCATGTACGCGTTTGACGTCCAGAACGTGACGACGGACGGGCACATGTTCGACAGTTCGCGCTTCGTTGGCTTCAAGTTGGAAGTGGTGCGCCGCACGGAGTTTACGCCTGAGCGCAGGTTGCGCGAATGAACGCGGCCCGCATCGCGTTGGCCGTGGCGTCAGGCCTTTCGGTCGTGTGCAGTACGTGCACCAAGTACTGGCGTGCGCGTGATGCGGGAATTCCGGGGGATCGCTGCCTGAGCGAGACGGATTGTGGGTCGCCGCTCGCTGGTAAGGCGTTTCATGACTACGAGGGTCCGATCTGCAACTTCGAAGCGTGGTGCTTCGTTTGTGGGCAGCCTTCGACGCATGCTGCGCGACACGACCGCTCCGGCAAAATGTTCGGGCTCTGCAAAGAGCACGTGGCCTATCTGAGAGATCTGGGCAGGAAGACGGCGGACGGGCTCCGGGGGTACGGGCCGTCCAATCCCGGCGTGGTCGCGACCGGCGGCAAACTTCTGTCTGTGGACGCCTTGCTCGGACGGCGGAAGAAAACGCTGCTCGAAACCATCATGGAAACCGAGACAGAACTAGAGGCGAAGCGTCGTGTTTAGCTTCAAGCAAACGGCGAAGACAAAGAAGACGTGGCGGCTCATTGATGAGCTGCCGAAGCGCGCCGAAGCGATGCAGCGGTACTTCGTGTACCAGATGGCCGAGCACCTGCACCGCGAAGTGCGTGCGCGGTTGCCTGCGGGCGCGGAGTACTCTGCGTTGCGGGATTCGTTCGAGGTCGTTCGGGGAAACTCGGCGCAGCCTGTGTACGCGGTTCGGTCGGCCCCTGTGGCGGAAGCCGCCAGCAAGTTGGATGCGAAAAAGACCGTGATCTACGTCAAAGCCAAGCGGTTTGGCTTCACGGTATCCCCGGACGTAAAGGTGTTGGAGGCGTACAGCCCATGGACGCTGGATACCCTTCCGTTTTCGCCGCCGCCGCGCGAAGCCACGTTGGTGCATCGCAAGGTGTCGGAGCGCGAAGTCGACCGGGTGCGCAAGACGCGGTTGCGCGAAAAGCCGGTGTGGCGACGAAAGTTGTTTGAGAAGGGTGCGCGCCAGAAGGGCAGCGTGCGAAAGCTCGACCTATCCCGAACGCGAAGTGTCCCGGACACTGCGTTTTCGTCGCTGAACCTGGAATTCGGGATGGGTACGAAATCCGCCCCGCACTGGCGGCCTGCGTTGGCGAGCATCCGGCATGGGAATGCGGCAAAGGACGTGACGAACAGTTCCCCGTATAAACGGGCGCTTTCGGATCCGAAGTTCAGGGCCTGGAAGCAGTGGAAGCGTCTGGGGGAAGTGAAGGTCTCGCTTTCCGAACTGGCGAAGTACGAGGCATTTCAGGATAGGCTGGGGCTTACATGACGACGCAGGCAGAAGAGAAGGTGCACCACGCATTCGGCGCGTACCTCGATCATGTAGTAGAGGAACTTGCCGAAGCGGGTGTGCCTGACGAGACGGCGGTGGAAATCTTGTTTCAGGTGGCGGATTCCCTGGCCGAAGACGGGACACTACCCGCTTTTCCAGACGACGCACAACCGTGGGTAGAAAAGGCGCGTTGGTTGGTGGCCGCGGCCGATCTCGATTTCATGGGGTTTGTTCGGGAGGTAATGGCCGGTGAGTGAGCCTGTTATCGGAACTGTGCCAGATCGGACGGAAGGTCGGCGACCGACCGGAATCGTCGGGTTGCGCAATTTCGATCAGGGCGTGCTCGATTCGCTGGGCGTGGTGTTGGTGGAATCGAATTACTACCTATCCAAGGACGCGTTATCGCCTATGCAGGCAACGCCGGGGATGCCAGGCATTCCTGTGGTGTTCTCGTTCCCGGAAGACATGTTCGAGAAGTACAAACTCCCGGTGGTGGTGATTCGACGGGACGATATTTCGCCCGCTATGCAGCGCTGGCATCCCGGCATGGTGACTTACCGCTCGCCGGCCAAGGGCGCGCGCCCGGTGTCTGTCTCGTACGGGGATCCGTTGAATCCTGTCGTGAAGGCGGGGTTCGATCGCTACGAACAGCAGGAGCAGGCTGTCCCGTTCGATATCACGTACACGATTTCCATTTTGGCGCGGCATCGAGGATTTGGTCCGGGCGGGGAAACTCCGACAGGAACGGCTTCGCCACGCACGCAGATCAACAAGTTACTCGACTACGTTTTGCGCATTTTCGCGCCGTATACGTCAGTGCACCTCAAAGATGATTTGGGCGACGTTCGTTCGTATTCGGCTTTTATGGAGTCAATTTCGCATTTGGACGAGCTAGCTCAAGTTACGGAGCGTGTGATAGGATTCGCGCTAACTCTTCGAGTAGAGGCAGAATTGGACCTGAGCGACCCCACCGAGCACACGACCGTTTTTGGCGGCACTCCGGCGGGCATCACTTTGGCAAAACTGTGAGCGCAGGTAAATGTTCAGAATCTCCGGTTCCTATGGCATCGTTCGGGTAATATACGAGCAGCTCGGGCCGAGTTCTGGCCGGCACAACAAAGTTTAGGAGGCGAGCGTGGCCGAAATTCTGAGCCCTGGCATCTTCATCGAAGAAGTTCCGTCGCAATCGGTGACGGTGCAGGCAGTTTCTACTTCGAACATGGGAATCGTCGGCGCGACGCAGCGGGGGCCGACAGACGTCGCGACTCTCGTTACCTCATTCCCGCAGTACCAGCGTCTTTTTGGTGAGCAGATCTCGGAATCGCGTACCCACCTGTCGATGGCGGCTTTCTACGCCAACGGGGGTAAGCGCGCTTTTGTGACCCGCGTCATGCCTTCGGATGCGGTCAAGGGATCGACAGATATTCGCAGCAATCGCGAAAACTTCCTTGCCGTCAAGGCGGGTGATGGTGTCATTACCACGTGGACGGCCCCGGCAGCGGATGTCTTTCTTCTTGAGACCTTCGTTGCGCCTAGCACCGCAAGCTTCCGATATCGGTCGAACGGGACTCCGGTAGTCCTCGGAGTGCTTCGGAATCGCGGCGATACCGCAAACGCTGTGCTTGTTGCGTCGACCCAAAAATACGAGGCGCGGATCGATCCCGATTTGCTCGCGACGCTGGATCCTTCGCTGCCCGCGGTAGCTCCCGGCGCGACGGTCACGCTCACCTACGATCCCGGTGCCGGAGACGCCGCGATCGTTGTAGCGGCGCCTTCGGGTAGCGCACTGACGTCGACTACCACGACCGGGCAGGGCACCGTCATCAAGTTCGATTTCGTGTCGGGCATTATGTCGGTGGAGTTTGCGGGTACGGAAGTAGTCGGAGCAACTCCGGTCGGTAGCCTTCGACTGGGCTATACGCCTCTATCCGCAACCAAGACGTTCGCGGATAACGGCACGGGTACTTTGGTGGGAGCTGGCGTCATCACGGGAGGCACCCTCGCGTACGACACGGGTGTGTACACCTTCACGACTGCGGCGAGCAATCACGTGGGCGACGGTTGCCCTGTGCTCGCTGCGTACGAGCTGCAGGCTTGGTCCATCACGCCGATTTCGGTCGGTACGTGGGCTAACGACATGCGAGTCAGCGTTTCGGGCAACGCAGACTATTTCACGGCGGCGACGGCGACTTACAGCCGGTTCGATGTTGCTGTGTTGCTCAAGAATTCGCAGACCGGGAACTTCGACATCGTGGAGGTGTTCGAGGAGATTTCGTTCAGCGATCCGACGAACGCGCAGTACTTCCCGTCGGTCGTGAACGACCTGTCGGATTTGATTGTTGTTGCGCCTGCGGTGCACGCAGAGGCCCCCGCCCAATTGAGCGGCACGGGTTACACCGAGACGCTTGCAGGCGGCGACGAAGCGGGCGGCAATCGGCTTATTACGCGCACGCTCAGTTCGCCTGTTGCGCCGCGGTCGGTCGTCATTTCTTACGCCAGCGCTTCGGCCGTGGCGAAGACCATTGTGGATAACGGAGCCGGTCTCCTAACGGGGGACGTGGATCCGGCCGGCACCAATACGATCAATTACACGACTGGCGCAATCTCAGTGACTCTCGCGGTTGCGGCGAATGCGGCCAGCCTGGTGCTCGCGACCTACTACAAGGCCGCGGACGAGACGACCCACACCGAGGCGTTCGGCGACACCACGAAGAACTACACGGACGCGACGCCCAAGGAACACTACATCGCGGGCGCGAATGGCACGTACGACACGACGTATTGGGGACGCAGTCAGTTCTCCAGTTCGTCTTTGCTCGCGGCCACATACAAGGGCCTGTACGCGTTTGATCGCGTGGACGAGCTGCTTCAGGTGGTTATCCCGGACTACGTCGGCGATGTGACCATCACGAAGGATCTGCTCGATTACGTGGACAGTCGTGCGAACGGTTCCGCGGGTGGCGATCGCTTCGCCGTTTTGGCGGTGCCGGCGGGTTCCAGTGCGCAGCAAGCGGTCGATTTCCTTCGCTTCGACATCAATCAGTTCAGCAAGTTCGCGGCAATCTACTGGCCGTGGGTCAAGGTTGCCGACCCCCTCAAGAACAACCGCTCGGTGGTGTTCCCGCCTGTTGCGCATATCGCGGGCATTTACGCGCGCACGGACAACAACCGCAACGTGGGCAAGGCGCCTGGTGGCACGGTGGACGGCGCGTTGAGGTTCCTGACGGGCCTGGAAATGGAGCCCACGCAGGGCGAGCGCGACTTCGTGTATCCGAATCGCGTCAATCCGCTCATTTCGTCCGCACAGACCGGTCTCGCGGTTTGGGGTGTGCGCACGATGGCGCAAGAGTCTGAGTGGCGGTACATCAACGCGCGCCGACTTTTCATGTTTGTCGAGCGCAGCGTTTACAACAGCACGCACTGGATTGTGTTCGAGAACAATGGTCCGGCGCTTTGGGCTCGAATCAAGGCGCAGCTCCAGGGTTTCTTGGGCGGCCTTTTCAACGACGGAATGTTCGCGGGGAATACTCCTGCGCAGGCCTTCTACGTGACGGTCGATGAATCAAATAACACTGCATCGACAATCGACGTCGGTCAGGTGATTATCGACGTGGGCATCGCTGCGAATAAGCCTGCAGAGTTTGCTCGCTTCCGGTTCACGCAGAAGACCGTTTCGTGATCGCCAGTAAAACCGAACAGAAAAACGCGGAGTTCCGCAAGTTGGAGGATTCATGGCTACGCTGACCATTACGAACGTATCGACTGATCTGGTCGCAATCGGGGACATTTACCGCACTCTCGCTGTCGGCGAGTCGGTTACGGTGACGCGCACTGCTGCGCAGATCCCAAACATGGTGTCTTTGCAGAAGTCCGCCACCGCTGGCTTGGTGACGGTTTCGGTGGCGCTGTCCGCAGACGAGATTGGCTCCGGTCTGGCGACCGCGACTGCTGCCGTGGAAAGCAAGGACGTGGCTCCGGTTGCGGCAACGGATGCTGCGGGCGGTCTCATGGTTATTCGCAAGGCGTTCACGGCGGGCACGCCTGGAACGGCGGATGACGTGACCGTTTTTGCGGTGAATACGCTTCCTGCAAAGATGCGAGTGGTGGATGCGCACGCGTTCATTTCGACCGCGATTGGTGCGACGACTGTTGCTCTTCACACGGCAGCGGCAGCGGGCGGCACGTTGCTTGGCACCCTGTCGTCTGCAGCAACGGGTCGATTCGACATGACCGGTACTGCGACGGCTGTCGCAACGCCGGGAGCTTCGGCGGGGTTGTTTCTTCGTCGATCGGATCGCGGCGTGGCTGGCGAAGTGATCATTCTTTGCCGTCCGGAAAACTAGTCAACACCTCGTCTTTACTCTAAGGTTGAGGTAGCAGGAGATCCCCATGGCGAGAGCTGTAGCAAGTGATTTTCTCCATTCGATGCGGTTCCACGTAACCAGCGATGCCAACAATTCGCTGGGCCGTAAGAACAACGCGGATGGAAACCAAGGCGCTGAGGCCGGTTTCTCGATGGTGAGCACTCCTGAAGCGACGGTGGAAGTCGTCGAGTACAAGGAAGGCACGTTCATCTACACGCGGAAGCAGCCCGGCAATACGACGGTGGCCGACATTTCGATGTCGCGCGGCGTGTGTCGCGGTGATTCTTCGTTCTGGGATTGGCTGCGACGTGTGATTGAGGGCAGCGGCGAGTATCGTTCGGATTTGCAGATCAAGCACTTCCATCGCGATAACGCGCTGAATCGCGAGTACCCCGGCGCCGGCACGGCGAACAAGACGGGTCTGTTCACGGATTCGCCTGCGCGCACGTACCACGTGAAGGAAGCTTTCCCTTCGCGTCACAAGGTGGCTGGCGATTTTGATGCCACGGCGTCGGAGATCTCCATCATGGAAATGGACGTCGCTTTCGAGCACTTCGAAGTCGAAGAGCACGCTTGATTTGAAAGAAGCCGGCCGAGCGCCGGTTTCTTTTGGACTGCCAATACCTCAATTGTGATGGAGTCGTTGTGCCAAGGTCGACCGCCGTTGATTACTTTCAGGTCTATCCCTTTTGGTTGATGGACGTAGCGCCGATCGAAATGTTGTCGCTGCCGATTTTCACGCCCTTGCTTGGGTTCAGCAGCATCACGGCGCCGGAAATGACGCTTGAAGTGGTGGACGTGGAAGAAGCCAACTCACTGTTTCGCCGCAAGGTCGTGAAGGGCGGAACGGTAAACTCGATTGTGTTGCAACGCGCGTCGAGCTGGTACGAGTCGGATTTCTATAAGTGGATTTTGGCGGCGGTTGAGGGCAACACGGGGACTGGCCCGCTCGCTGTTGGGGGTGTGACCCCCAGGCGGAGTTTGCTGCTCATCCAGTTCTTGTCCCGCGCCCCGTTCGATGTGAGTACGGGAGCCGCAGCCGCGGCGCTTGCGGGCGGGGTGACGCTTGCTGTCGCCGGGGCGAACTCGGGTAGTGCGGCGCTTGGTGCGGTTGCGAACGTGGCGGCGCAGGCTGCGATTGGTGTTGCGTCGGTCGCGTTGAAGTTGGGACCTGTGGAAGTGGCGCCGCGCCTGCCGGGTAAGGCGTGGATGCTCTACGGCGCGCTGCCGAGCCGGTACAAGACGGGCGGTGATTTTGACGCGTCGTCTGGCGCGATTTCGATTGCCGAGCTGGAAATTGCGTACGAGTACTTCGACGAAATCTCTCTTTTTGCGTGAGGTGGGCCATGGCGAACGAGTGGAAGAATCTGGACGCGCAGAAGGTGCAAGAGCGCGCGAAGCGCCAGCGCGAAGACGCGACGATGTCAGGCAATGTTGGCGGCGTGGCGATGCCGTTCGCTGGGGTGCAGCGTCCTGCGATCCCCGCGCTGAAGCCGAAGACGAAGACGAAAAAGGGGTGATGCGATGGTTTCGGATGATGGCGTGGAATTGGTCGATGTTGGCAAGCGGGAAGACACGTGGGTGACGGCGGTCTGGGAGGCTCACCGGAACCAGTGCGGGAACTGCGGCGGCACGGATCGGTGCCGGTTGGTGCTGGTCGTGCCGGAAGCCGCGGGCGGGCGGGATGTCGCGACAAATGCGACGATCTTGTGCCGGAGTTGCGATGTTGCGCGTGCGACCCTGGAGCGCTCGGATGTGGCGGCGTCGGGCAAGGAAACTCGCCCGATCAACTTCTGGGTGAGCACGAAGTTGTACGCGACTCTGCGGAACGGATTGAGCACGCGTTACGGGTTCAAGAGTGTGGCGTCGCTCGTGCGGTTTCTGATGTCGCAGTACGTGGCGGATGCGCCGCGCTTTGACGATGTGCTGCAGTTCCAAGATCACGGCGCGGACGTGAAAGTGAACGTGTGGGTACCGCGAGACGTGTACGCGCAATTCAAGGATTTGGCCGACCGCAACGGCGGCACGGTGACGGACACGATCAAAGGGATGATCCGCATGTACGAGGCGGAGTCAGAGCGCGTGATGGGGAAGGAACGGAGCAACGTATGAGCACCGAACAGATGATGACTGCGGCAGTGATGGAAACTGCCAAACCCCCGATCGGTGCGTACACGCTGCCGGCGGGGTACCTGGATCTCGCCACAAACGAGCTGTGGCAGGATGTCGAAGTGCGCGAGCTGCGCGGGCGCGAAGAAGACATGCTGTCATCGCGTCAGGTGCCGGGGGAGAAGAAGCTGTCGGGCTTGCTCGCCGGTTGCTTGCTGCGCATCGGGCCGGTCACGGATAAAGGGCGCATCGCGAAAATCGTGGACGAGCTGACGGTCGGCGACCGGGTCTACCTGTTGTTTGCGATTCGGCGCGTGACGTTGGGTAACGATTTGCCCGTGCGCGAAGAGTGCCCGAACCGGGACTGCAAAGCGAAAAACTTGTTCGTGATCGATTTGTCTGAGCTGACGATCAAGGCCATGCCGGATCCGCGCAAGCGCATTTACGATGTGACCCTGCCTTCGGGGCGCACGGCGCGATTTCGCGCGTCCGTGGGTGCGGACGAAATTCGCGTCGCGAAGTTGGCGAAGAACACGAAAATTGACGATGCCTCGCAAATGCTCCTGATGCGTTTGGAAATGGTGGATGGGGAGCCGCCCACGATTTCCATGCTGCAGGATATGGGGATGCGCGATCGGGCGTATTTGCGCGAGCAATTCGAAGAAATCGAAGGCGGCATCGATACCTCGATCCAGCTCGAATGTCCGAGCTGCGGACACGAATGGGAAAAGGACCTGAACTTGGCGAGTGCCGATTTTTTCTCCCTTTCGGGAACTCGGAAACGCTAGAGGGAGAGATTTTCTACCTTCTGGAGGTTTGGGGTCTCCCGTACGGCGATATCATGGACATGCCCAGCACGCGGCGATATCGAATGGTGCTCAAGAAATCGGCGCTGGAATCGAAAAGAGCCCAGGAACACAACGCGTCGGTTAGTAGAATGCGGTCAAGACGCTAACGGAGGCTCCCTGTGTCATTAAATTTTGCGGGATTGGGCTTTTCGTTCGCTGCCAAGGGTGCCAAGGGCGTCAAGACGGCGTTTCAGGGGCTCGCGGGCGCGGCGGGCGCTGCGCTGGAGATCTTGGACGGCTTGACGGGTACGGGCCAAGGTCTGGCGCATTCGATTGGCACGGTGCTCGGTGGGTCGCTGTCGCTTGTGGTCGACCTGTTCAAAACCGTGGGCAGTACTGCGCTTGCGACGGGAGCGCTGATTGCTTCTGCGATGGCGTTGGCGACAGCCGGTATCAGTTCGGTGCTAGGCGCGTTGGAGTATGTCGTCACATTGGGTCCGAATTTGGCGAAATCTATGGGCAGTGCGCTTTCGAGCGTGGGTGACCAGATCCAAACGCTCGCGAGTGCGGGCCGAGATCTGACGTCCGGCATGGAGTCGGAGCTGCAGCAAGCAGGCATTACTGCGCGGCAAATGGGCGGCGATTTCGGGTACACGGGGGATAAACTCAACAAGTTCGAAGCCGATGTGGTGTCGATGTCTCAGAAGCTGAACATCGGCGCGAGCGAGGCTGCGAAGGCGCATCGTGCGTGGATTGAATCCTCCGACCAGTTGACGAAAGCGGGTTTTGCGAACGAGACGGAGTTTCAGCGTCTCAACGCCGCGTTGGGAACCAACGGGGACATGTTCCGCAACAACCTGCTGAAAATGGACAAGTCGATGCACCTGAGCGGTGCCTCGATGAGTCGCGTGCTTGGTTCGTTGCAGGCGATGGGGCAGCACGCGGGTGACGTGTCCGGAGCGCTTGGAAAACTCGACGAAGTTCAGAAATTGATGAACCGGAACATGATGCTCGGTGGCAAGGCGATGCCGGAAGAGCAGATGGTCGGCTTCACCACGTCGATCACGGGCGCGGCCACGGCGTTCATGGCGTTGGGCCAGAATTCTGAAGTCGCCATGGAGCATGCGTTCACGCTCGGTGATGTGATGCTGTCCGCGCGCGAGAACACGGCAGACATGTTCGCGGGCAACGCGGATGATCTCGATTCGTTTTCGCAGGAGCTGGGCATCACGCTGAATGACATTGGCAAGGCGTCCGAGCTGATCAAGCAGGGCCCCGCCGGCTTCATGGAAGTCATGTCTGAAATGGTGCAGAAGGCGTCGAAAGACGGAAAACTTACCGGGAATGCGTTTGTGGCGCTGAACAGTCGCCTTACCAAGTTGACCGGTAGCAAGGACATGGCTGCCGATCTGCTCAATGTCTTTCAGAACATGGACGACGGGACGAAACAGGCGGTCAAGACGACACGTGAGGCGACGTCTACGTTGGGCGCGCTAGGTAACGAGATCCACCGGACGGGGCGTTCGATGGAAGACGAGTTCGCGCGCGCGCAGGACATCATGTTCACGAAGTTCCGCGCACTCGGGAAGCCTGCGGCGACGGCGTGGTTGAAGCGCGTGAATCAGGGCATGAAGGAGTTCGGCAAGACTTTGCAGGGCTTCAAGGGGGACGACAGTCCGATGGGGCAGTTCGTCAACAAAATGTCAGAAGCGTCGAGTATTGGTGCGCAGGCCTTTTTGCCGGAGTCGATGCAGGCGACGACAGTGGTCATGGGCACGATGCTGGAAAAGATGGGGCCGACGATCGACATGATGGGCAAGCTCGGGCTCAACATGACGTCCATCAGTGGTATTGCGACGACGGCAGCAGCTGGTTTGGCGGTTTGGGTGGCGAGCGCGATGAAGGCGAAGGGGCCGACGGAGTCCCTCGGTCAGGCCATGGCGCGTACCGGTAAGGTTTGGATCAACGAAGTGTCGGGCATGGTCCACACGGCGGCGAACTGGCTGGGCGAGATCGCGAAAATGTTCGCGGAGTTTGAATGGGACAAGTTGTTTTCTGGGCCGGATCCGAAAGCGGCTACGGGCGACGGTATCGATTCGTTGCTTGCGCATGCCAAGCAGAAATTCGGGGATATTGATTGGGCGGGCATCGGGGCTAACCTGTGGACCGGCTTGAGCAAGATGTGGCAGTACATTTGGGGCGCGATTGCAACGGACGAAAACAAGCAGTTCGTTTCGGACAAAATCGATGAGTACGGCATTCTGTTGAAGCGCGCGATCACTGACATGATGGGCAGCATCAATTGGGGTGTCGTTTTCAAGGATGTCTTTCTTGGCGTGATGAAAGCTCTGATTGTCGATATTCCCAAAGCACTCGCGATCGATTTGCCGGGTGCGCTTGGTGAGATGCTTGCTGGTGGGGCATCGCGTACGGGTTATGTGGATGCGAAGGGTAACTCGTTGACGAAGGAAGAGGGTCGGCGACCGCCTGTCGATAAGCTGCGCCAGCAGGCTACGGATGCGAACGAGGCGCTGCAATCGATCAGTCTGCCCGTAGAGAAGCTGCAGTCGCAGTCTCAGGTTGTTAGCGCGTCTCTGATGTCCGTGAGTCTGCCTGTGGAGAAGCTGCACTCGCAGAGTGCGGAGATCACGCAGTCGATCCAGTCTGTGCACGATGACGTGGAATTGATGTCGAAGAATTCGCTGCACACCTTCATCGGTGACGACATGGCGAAGGCGGTCGAGTTGACGGAAAAGCACAGTGATTCGATGGTCAAGGTGTTCGACAACCTTGCGTTGCAGGGCCAGGACGCGTTCGCGAAGATGTGGTACGGGATTACCCACGACGCCGAAGCCGCGGTGAATCAGATCTCGCGCATTGCGGAGAACCTGGTTAGCAATCTCGAACAGATCGCGGTGATGAAGGCGACGATCACGGATGCGGCGTCGCAGCCCTCGGATCGATTTGCGATTCCCGCTGCCAACGAAGAGCGCAACCGGCGCATTGAGCAGCTGGCGGGAGACAAGGCCGTGCATTCGCCGCTGTGGTACGAGGGCGCGGGCGGGTACAAGGATCTGTTTTCGGCGCGCATGGATAGGTTGATTGCTGTGGTTGAGGGGTTGCGTTTTCAGACGACGCCGGCAGCGGCGGGGGCAGCGCCGAAACCTCCGCCTAAGTCGTTTGTGCCGTCTCCGCCGCCGGGCGGCACGAGGGGCGTCGCTCGTACGAATAGCGGTTCCACGCCGGCCAGGAGGTAAGTATGGCGGTTCAGGTAAAAAGTTCGAGTCCGCTCAAGTTCGGCCAGTTCACGCTGTCCGAAGGGGTTGAGTTTTGGGATCTGGTCGATCTGCCGGCGATCCCGGAGCAAACCGACGACATTCGCTACATCGTGACTGCGATCGATAGGATTGACTCGCTCGCGTACCGGTTTTACCAGGACCATCGCTTGTGGTGGGTGATTGCGGCGGCGAACGACATGGAGATCTTGCCGACGGAGCTTATTCCGGGGGAAGAGATCCGCATCCCGTCTCCGCGCTACGTAACGCAGAGCCTGATCACGGGCACAGCTAAGCGGGTGTCGTGATGGGGCATGATTTTTCGAATCCGTATGTGGCGGCGTCGCTAACGACAAAGGACAAGCGCGAGTTTGCGTTTTGGACGTCGCCCGGTAATGCGGTGAAGTCGGGTACGTTCGGCGATGGGGGCGAAGAGTCGCCGTTGAAGAGCATGGCTTTTTTGCAAGAGGTCGTTGTCGAACTGCAGCTCGCGTACATTCCGATCATTACTCTCACGCTTTCGCCCCCTTTTCGGGACGGGATCGCGTTCTTGGACTCTGAGCTGATCGAATGGGGTCAATCGACGATTTCAGTGCAATTCGGGTACGTGGGCGGCAAGGAAAAACTCTCGCCGAAGTACTCCGGTGTGATGTTGAAGCCTGATGTGACGATTGGTGAGGATGTTAGCATCGCTATCAACGCGCAAGGCGTGGGCGTGTGGACACTTTCTCTGCAAGAGGGCACGACGCAGGCCAAGGATCAAACACGGCGCGAGTATTTGGATACGCTTGTGAAGGGTCCGGACGGCAAAAAAGACACTACGATCGATTACTCGATTGTGGACGCCAAAGAAGGGCCGCACACGGAGTTATTGAAGGCCCCGTGCGCGCGCAGTCAGGGCGGCAAGTCGTACTTCCAGGAAATGTTCGAAGTGGCGGACGAGTGTCGTTGCACCTTTCAAGTTCAACCGGACGGCTCGACCGTTCAGTTGATCCCCAACAACGAGCTGGTCACTAGGGCGCCGCGGAAAATCTTGGTTCTCTATGATTTTCCGGGCGGCATTGTGGGCGGTCCCGGCGGTGCAGACGCGGGCGGAGATACGCGCCCGGAGGTGTACCCGATTCTTTCTCTCACGTGTCCGACGACGGCGATTTACATGCCGGCGTCGATTCGCGGTATCAACTCGCACAATGTAGACGACAGCACGCGTACGGAAACCAAGACGAAGACTGACGAAGCGTCCATCCAGCGTGCGCAGAGTGGTAAGGGCAACGCGTCGGAGCCCAAAGGAACTCCGACGTACCCGGCGGCTGACGAGACGACGGCGTCGGGCGGTCAGCACGTGTTCGCAGACCCGTCCGATCCTTCCGATCTCGCGAACCTGCAATCTCTGTTTCAGCGTGAAGGCAACATGGGCATCACGCTCGACGTGGAGACGGTCGGAATCCCAGATCTCTTGCCGGGCGAAGTCGTGGAAGTTGAGGGCGTCGGGCGGCGTTTGGGCGGACAGCGCTGGACGGTGCATAAGGTGGTGCACACAATTGGATTGAGCGGCTATTCGTCGTCGTTGCACCTGATCAGCACCGGGTTTTCGAAGGAGTGGGCATCGGAGGGCACGCTGGCTACGGGACCGGCGGCGACGGCTCCGCGCGTAGATGACGACAGCACGCAACCTGTGGCGGAGACCTACGCGTGAACCTGCAAGACTTTCTCGAAAAGGTCATGATTTTTGGCCTGGAATACTTCAAGGTTTTCCCCGGCTTGTACCGGGGCATCGTGACGCGTGTGGACGATCCGGAGAAGCGTGGTCGGATTCAGGCGCTCGTGCCGGGTGCCGGGCAGGTGCAGCCTGCGAACGTGTGGATCAAGCCTACGAGTGCAGGTGCGGGTACGAATCGCGGGATGTTTTGGCCGCCCGAAAAAGGTGATACCGTTTTCGTATCATTTGCGCAGGGGCGCCCGAGCAAGCCGGAGCTGTACTTGGGCGGATGGTATGGCAGCCCCGATCAGGTGTCTGACGTACCGGGGGAGTTTCCGTACACGAACAGCGTTCCGCAGAAGCGCGGTTTTGTTACGCGCATGGGGCACTCCATCGTGTTTTCGGACGAAAAGGACAACGAGTATGTGCGCGTCACGTGGCACAAGGCAGATGGTGGGGACGCGGCGCAGGATTTGACGCAGGAAGTGTCTGCGACGGCCGACCGTGAGAAGGGCGATTTCTCGTTCTTTGAGCTGACGAAGACGGGCAGCATCCAGATGGCGAACAAGAGCGGTTCGTACATGTTCATGGATGCCGAAGGGAAGGCGATCAGCCTGGTGTCCGAGCAGGGGCACGCGGTGACGATGACGGACGATGGCGTCACGATCATGGACAAACTCGGCAACCTGATCGCGCTCGACAAGGGCAAGTTGAACATCGTTGTCGATGGCAACGTGAACTTGACCGCGGGTACGGTGAACCTGTCGGCCGGCGGCGTGAACCTTGGATCTCCAGCGCCCATGAGCGTGCCGTTGGGGGAGCTGTTGTTGACGTGGTTGACGTCGCACACGCACCCGACGGGAGTAGGGCCTTCGGGTCCGCCCATTGTTCCGCCGACTCCCGCGCTGTTGAGCAAGTCGATCAAGGTGAAACCGTAATGGCACTCGTGTCGGCGACGCTCGAAAGCGGGCTGGCGGGGGTGTTCGCGGCAAAACTTCCCGCGGTGGCGCAGGTGGCGCAGCAGATGGCGTCGGTTTATACGTCGTACGCCTCCGCGGGGATGGTTGGAACGGGTACTGTGGTGATCACGCCCGCCAATACGTTGGCCATGCAGAACGCGTTTTTGGCGGTTTTGTCGCTGCCTGTGGGCACGCCGGCTTCGTTTGCAAATGCGTGGTCGGTGGGCTTGCTGGCGTTTTGGATGTCTCCGCCGGTTGCGGTGGTGGGCGCGCAAAGCGGTATCGTGACGGTGCCGCCTGCGGCTGCCGTGGTGATTGCGCCGATCACGGCGGCGGTGGCGAATCTGGCGTCTACTCCGCAGATCACGGCGAAGCTGATTGCGACGGCGGCGCACTTGGCGGTTTTTGGCATCGTGCAGGGGCTGGTAACCAATTTGGTGCCGGTCCCGCCAACGATTGTCCTACCGTTGCTGTAGGAGCCGAGCATGAGCCGCTGCGTTTTTCCTACAGGAGCTTTCCCGCCCGCGTTCAAGTTGCCAGGGATCCCCGCGTTGCCTTCGCTGCCGGAGCTGCCTGCGTTGCCGACGCTGCCGGCGGTGCCGTCGTTCGCGGTGCCTGCGATTTCTGCCTCGATTACCCTGCCGAGCCTCCCCTCGTTCAAATTGCCCGGAATCCCGGCGCTGCCGTCGTTGCCCGAATTGCCCGCGCTGCCGACTTTGCCGGCGGTGCCCTCGTTTGCGGTGCCGGCTATTTCTGCCTCGATTTCGTTGCCGGCATTGCCGGGGTTTTCGTTGCCAGGGATTCCGTCATTGCCGAGTTTGCCGGAACTTCCGGCTTTGCCGTCCATTCCGGGGCTCCCGGCGTGTCCGTTGGATGTAGTGTAGGGGAGTCGATATGGCGCTTTCATCTTCAGTCCGCGGAATCTCGTTCCCTTTTCGGAAGGGGAGCACGTCTTTTCCCGAAGTGGCGACGGATGAGCAGCTGATCCGAGAGGACTTGGTGCAGCTACTTTTGACCGGGGTGGGTTCGCGCGTCATGCGCCCGAATTTCGGGACGAACCTCTATTCGTTCATTTTCGAGCCGAACGACGATTTGTTGGCGTCGCTAGTGCAGGCGGAAGTGACGACCGCAGTATCGAAGTTTGAGCCGCGTATTTCTTTGTTGGATGTGGGCGTGTCGCGCGTGAATTCAGAAGTCGTTGTGACGGTGAGCTACACGCTAAGTGCAACGGGAAACCAAGACGGAATTGATATAAGGTTCTCGACACCTTGAGGTGGGCAGATGGCGGATTCGGTACTCACGCGTGCACGGTACGCAGGTTTGGATTTCGACACGCATGGGGACGATCTTCGTGCGCAGCTCCAGATCAAGTTTGCTGCCGACTTCAACGACTTCGTGATCTCCAGCACGGGCATCATGTTGCTGGACCTGACAGCGTTCGGGTTGAGCACTCTCAGCTTCTATCTGGACCGACGCGCCACGGATCTCTACCTGGAGACCGCGCGTACGCGCAAAAGCGTGGCCCGCACGACTCGGCAAATTGGCTACAAAATGGGCGGCGCCGTGGCGTCTGGCGTCGATTTGGACGTTTCGATTACCACGCCAATCGCTGTCAACGTCACGATTCCGACGGGCTTCAAGTTCAAGGGTCCGAGCAATCTCGTGTTCGAGGTTGCGCGTGACGTCATTTGGACGCCCGTGGAGCAGACGAACGGTGACGTGAAGGTCGTGCGCTGCTACGAGGGCGAGACCGTCACGGAGCAGTTCGTTTCGGATGGCAGCGCAAACCAAGTGTTTGATTTGCGCCGAGTACCGTCGGGCAAGTATCTGGTAACGGGCACCGTGACCTGCAAGGTGGACGGCGTTGACTTCACCGAAGTCGGGCTGCTCGAATACGGCACGACAGATCAGTTTGAGGTGGGTTTCAACGACGATCCCCCGACGATGCGTTTTGGCGACGGCGTCTCTGGCAACGTTCCGAAACTTGCGGCGACAATCGATGTTTCGTATCGGGCGAGTCGTGGTCGCGATGGGCAGGTTGCGAAAAATACGATCACTTCGACGGTTCGGCCGCTGGTCGTAAATTTTCAGACCATCGGTTTGACGATCACGAACACCGTGTCGGCAGTGGGCGGTGATGCGCCGGAATCCTTGTCGCGGGCGAAATCTTTTGCCCCCAAGGTGTACAAGTCGCGGTACCGCGCGATCACCGCGGATGATTACGACGGGCTTGCGGGCGCGTATGCAGATCCGCTGTTCGGGCGTGTGGCGGTGGCTCGCGCTATTTCGGCACGGTCCGCGGACAACGATTTGACGCTGCAAAACCTGCTCACGGATATCGACACGGCGATTGCGTCCTTTCATCCGACGATCACGGCGCAGGTGGCCGTGGCGAACGCAGCGTTGGGCACGCTGTCTGGGACAAATCTCCCGGCCATCACAACCAACAAGACGGCCGTCAACACGCAGTTGAGCACCATTGATACGACGGCAGACCTGGCGGCGTCCGGCGCGCGCTCGGTACAGGACGCGGCAGCGGATATTGCGGTGGCGTCGGCGAGTGTCACGTCTAGCGTGGCTTCCGGCAACAATCAGGTCGACGCGTACGGGCCGACGGGGACAGGCGACTTGACTGCGCCGCAAGTCGATTCCATTTCGCAGTACTTTGACGCCATTGCTGCGCGAGCGACGCAGATCTCCGCTTCGGGGTCGGCGGCCAGCTCTGCCGCTACGACCGTGTCTGCGGCGGCCAGCACCATCAAGAATGCCGTGGTCACAGCGCAGACGGCGACTACTGCGATCGGGACTGCCGTGACTTCCGCGACGACCAACACATCCACGGTCACCACCGCGGTTGCAGCAATCTCCGCAGCTAACACCAGTGTGGAGAGCACTATTGGGGCGGCGACGGACGAGATCTTCGCTCACGTGTCCGCATTTTTGAACGAGGACTGCGCAGCGAATCTGGTCGTCGTTCCGATTTTGACGCTCGATGCGGCGGGGTTCTATTCGGCTCCTTCTGTGGGTTTGGTGGATTCGCTGCAGAACTACTTGGATGCGCGTAAAGACGTGACGCACACCGTGTCCGTGACTTCGGGCGCGAATTTCTTGGTGCCGGCGGTTATTTCGCTGCGCATCGGCGTGAAGCGCGGGACGGTTTCCGAGCAGGCGATCAAAACCTCGGTGGGCGCCGCTGTGGACGGTTTGCTGCGCAATCGGGCCTTCGGCTCGGCGCTTTACATTTCGGATATCGAGAACGTGGTGCGCTCGGTTTCCGGCGTCGTCTTTTCCAACGTGTCTATTGTGGGACCAGGGGGTAAACTCGACGCCAGTGGAAACCTGGTCGTCCTAGATAGCGAAGTGATAACAAAGGGTTCTGTCGCGATCACGACCGAAATTGCCCCCAACTAGTCTAGGTTCTATGGAGACTCAGAATCGTGCCGATCCTGACCGTACAGAACCTGACGACAGAGGATGTCCATCTAGGAGATCTCTACACCAAGGTTCCGAAGCCCCAAAATAGTCCGTGCGGCCCGCACGAGCTGGGCGTTATTTCGACGTTCCGTTCGTCATCGGAACTGATGCGCTCTCCGGCGTTGCACAAGGCAATTGCGCGCGGTTGGGTAGCGATTGGTATCGCGTTCACACAGGATGAACAGGACTCGGGATTCTGCATTTTCCCTGGTTTGTGCCTGGACGAGCTTGCCGAAGGCGCCAACGTCGCCATCAAAAATCACGGCGTTCAGCTTACGACACGAACCCTGAGCATCGATTTCACCGGCCCCGGCGTGATCGCGTCGGCGATTGGAAACGACGTCACCGTCACCGTTACGGCGTCGGGCAGCGGTAGCACGCTTTCGGTCGATACCACGGGGGTGACGACGAACCGGCTTTGCTACCTGTCGGCGCTCGCGCTCGCGGTAATGACTGACGCGGCGCTGTTCGCTAGTTCGGTGGTGGTTGGGGTTTATCAGGGAACGGCGGGGGAGCTGCAAACGCAGGGTGTCGTTACGCTAGAGTTCTCAACGGCGAGCGCGGTGCCTGTTCCCGGAAAACTTGTTTTCATTGAGCGCGCGGACGCAGAAGTTGCAAACGGGGCTGTGGGAAAGGCGCGAATTGCTCCTATAGTTACGACGGGATTTGTGGTTCCGGTCGGAGTGGTGACGGATGTTGCCGCGGATTACGTAACCAGCCATTTAGCCAGCGTTCAGATCACGCTGCCTGGTTTGCGGATCACGCGAGTCGGAGGATAAGGATGCCGAGAAAAAAGAAAATCGAAGACGTAGCCGTCGAAAAACCGAAGCGCGGAAGAAAGCCGAAATCTCCGGTTGCGCTGGCGACAGAACCGCCGGTTGTTGCACCGAGTGTGGCGGCTCCGGTGGATGACGCGAACTTTGTGATCGTAGGTCCGGAAATTCGCGAAGGTTTTGTGCATTTATCGCGAATGGATTTGTTGGAGTTCGAGCTGCGACAGTCGCGCGTTTTGGCGTGGCAAAACAAACGCAAACTGATGCGCTACGAAATCGACGAAATTCGTCGCCAACAGGACCGCGCGCTTCTTGATGCGGAAGCGAGGCTCGCGTTCGAAACGAGGGAGTACTTGTCATACAAGAAGAAACTCGGCGAGACCTACGATGTTGATTTTGATCAGGCCACATACGATGATTCTACGGGTCGTCTCCTGATCGAAGGGGCCCCGTTGTTAGCTCCGGATTGATGCTGAAAGGAAACGCTCATGGCCAACCGTCGCCCGCTAGTTCAGAACGTTGAAGGATACTTCGAGGAAAATGTTACTGGAGACACTCTCCAGACATTCGGCCCTGTGGATCTTGGATCTGCCTACAAGATCATCAATCTTGTGGATCCGACCAATCCGCAGGACGCCGCAACCAAAGCGTACGTTGATGCGTACGCGCAGGGGCTCGATATTCACGCGTCTGTGCGTGTGAAGTCGACCGAAGATTTCTCGACGTACACCCCGGCAGGCACGGGCGTTGGCGCGACGCTAACTTCAGCAGATGACAACGTCTCGCACAACACGCAGGACAGCGTTCTGCTTGTGGTGGGTAACCGCATCTTGGTGACTTCGCAGGGCGGTGCGGACACGACCCCGGACGCGGACAACGGTATCTATGTTGTCACCACGTTGGCAGACGGGGCGGGCCAGGGCCTGGTGCTCACGCGCGCGAGCGACTTCGATCAGAACTCCGAAGTGACGGCGGGCGCCTTCATGTTCGTGACCGAAGGAACGGCGTTCGGCGACACGGGTTGGGTGCTCGTGACGAACGATCCCATCACCGTCGACACGACTGCGCTGCAGTTCACGCAGTTCAGCTCGACGGTGGCGTACACCTTCGATCAGGGTCTCAGCAACACGGCCGGTTCGATCAAGGTCGAGCTGGATACGGCTGCGAACGCGCAGGGCGTTGGCGCAGGCGGCGGCAGCTCGGGCCTGGAGTTCGATGCGAATACCGCGGCGGGCAAACTTCGCGCAGCTGTGAACGCGACAGGCGGCCTGCAGCGCACCGCATCAGGGCTGTCGATTCTTCTCGACGAGACGCCAGACACCTTGGATACCGGCGCGGCTGGTTTGAAGGTCGTGGGTCTGCCGAGTTTGTTCAAGGTCAACGGCACTGCGGTTGGCGTCACGGTTACGGCCGCGAATCTCGATACGCTCACGAATGCGTCGTTTGCGGACGCGCTCCACAAGCACCTGTTCGCGGGCGGCGTGCGCAAGGACATGGTTTCGTCCGAAGCGTTCAGCGCCTTCGATCCGATTGCCCAGTCTTCGACGGCGGGCAAGGTCATGCAGGGGCGTGCGAACAGCGACCCGCGCGCGAAAATCAAGGGCGTGGCTCTTGCCGCGGCGGGCGGCGTAGACGTCACGGTGGCGGTGCAGTGCCACGGGACCGCAGCGGGCGCGCTTTCGGGTGCGACCCCCGGCGCGATTTACTACGTGGCAGCCGCAGGCGGCCTGACGGCGACTTCGCCGGGCGCAGGCAATCGTATTATCCAGGTCGGAACCGCCGAAACTGCGACAGATCTCTGGGTGCAAATCATTGATTATGGTAAAAAAGCAGCGTAAACCGGCCCTTGTTGCTTTAGCAGCGTAGCGGTGTTACATGCGCCCGCATGAAAACTGCAAAACGCAACGGACCTATTCCAAAACCGGCACTTGAGCGGTTCCTCCAAAAAGTGGAGAAGACCGCAGGGTGCTGGTTTTGGTTGGGAGCAAAAAACAATCACGGTTACGGCATGTTCATGCTGGAGTCTCCGGACAAGATCTTGGCGCATCGCGCGGCTTGGATTCTGTTTAGAGGCGTGATTCCGCCCGGAGCGTGTTTGCTTCATATCTGCGATACGCCGAATTGCGTGAATCCGGCACATTTACGTCCAGGCACGCAATCGGAAAACATGGCGGAAATGCGAGCAAAGGGGCGCCACAAGTTTGTGGCGCACTATGGCGCGGCCAATGGACAGGCCAAACTGTCTGCCGAAGCGACGTCGGCGATACATACGGCACTTTCGGTAGGCCGTGCGTCGCACGCGGAAATCGCCGCTATTTTTGGTGTGACGCGTGCTCGTGTTTCGCAACTGGCGTTGGAAGGGCGGCATGCCGTGAAGTTGGCGGAGGATGCCGGTTTTGTGGAAGACGTGTTGCGAGCCCGGTCTGCGGGGTGTTCGCACGTCGAAATCGAAGAAGTGTTCGGGATGCCTAAGCGCGAGATCCAGGTGTTGCTGAATGGTGCGGCCCCCAAGCGGGACGCAAAGTTGGACGCGCAATTGGTGAAAGAACTGCGACACCTTGCTCGTAGCGGGCTGTCCCGGCAAGAAATCGCGAATCGATTGGGAGTGTCCAAAGCGTTAGTGACGCAGGTTATTTTGGGGCGCGCATGGGCGCACGTCCCAGATGAGGAAACTCCGATTGCTTTGGTGTAGGCTAGCCCCATGGCAATCGGACCAGATCGCGTCCAGGTATTGAAGCAGGAGTCCGCTGCGCTTGGCGGGGATGGCGCGGACGATGTTCCGTACCCCGCGCCGATAAATTCGCAACAGGACGCGATTGAGACGGCCGGCCTGTATTTGCAGGATGCGACAAACCGCGACGAAAACGTGTACATTGAGCGCGCGGGCGGCGACATGCAGTTCCGCGATGCGAACAACCCCACGCCAGTTACGTTGTCCAGTTTGGTGCCTGTGATCGACCGAGCTTGGCGCAGGCATTTCATGTTGATGGGGGGCTGACGTGTTTTGCGAGCAGGTAAACTCCGATGGCTGAAGTACTCAAAGGGCTGGGGCAGCTCGCCGATCCAATCAGCATCACCGCGCTTTACACCGTGCCTGCAGCAACAAGCGCGGTTGTGAGCACTATTTTCATCGCTAACCGGACGGCGGCGAGTAAGACGTTTCGCGTGGAGGTTTGGTATTCGGGAGCCTCTGCTGATAATAAGCAGGTGCTTTACGCGGACGTGACGATCAGCAAGAACGACACGTTTGCCATTACCGCAGGAATTACGCTCGCGACTGGAGACAGCGTTCGTGTGAGCGGTAGTGCGGCGGGCCTGAGCTTCAACGCGTTTGGAACGGAGCTGACGTGAGCCAAGGCCGCGCCAAGGGAAATCTGGTTGATGAGAATGGCGATGCGCTCGGCAACGCCACTAATCCGTTGCGCAATGATCCCACGGGCACGACGGCGCAACCCATCACAGCGGCGAGCTTACCCTTGCCGGCAGGTGCGGCAACGGAGACGACGCTAGCAGCGGTCAACACGGCAACAGGCACGACGGCGGACGCGGATACCGCGAACACCGTTATCGGGCGCCTCAAGCAGATCATTACCAAGCTCGCTGGCGGCTTGCCTGCTGCGCTCGTAGGTGGGCGCCTCGACAGTAATATCGGTGCGTGGCTAGGCTCCACCGCGCCGACGGTCGGCCAGAAGACCGCTGCAAACTCGTTGCCCAACGTCGTCGCCAGCGATCAATGGCCCGATGCGCTGGCTCGTTCGATTTTCATAAAGGCCACGGACGGCACCAATACGGCAGCGGTGAAAGCTGCGTCGACCCCAGCAGCGCTTACTGACCCCGCGCTGGTTGTGACGCAGAGCCCAAACTCGCTGGCCCGCATCGTGGACAGCAATGGCAAGCCGCTTCGCTCGACAGTGGCACAAGAACTGAAGATCGCAGGCCTGTTCACGCTCGCCGATCTGACGAACAAGTACGAGCTAGATACGCGTCTGTGGGACTCGCTCACGGCGACTGGCGGCACGACTGCTCACGTTGCGGCGCAGTCCGCACTTCGTTGTTCGGTGACAGGTACGAGCGGATCGAGCGCGGCACTCTGCACCAACACTTTCTACAAGTACCAGGCCGGTTATACGCAGTTGATCACGCTTTCGATCATCCATGCGGATGCCGGGCAGACTAATCAGGTGCGTGAGTGGGGTTACTTCGACACGGCCAACGGTTTGTTCTGGCGACTGAGCGGCACCACGCTCTCGATTGTTGAGCGCAGCAGCACCAGCGGTTCACCCGTCGATACGGTGATTGCGCAAACTTCGTGGAACGTGGACAAGTTCAACGGCACGGGCGCCTCCGGCGTCACAATTGATCTTACTAAAGGCAACCTGTTCGAGATCGAGGTGCAGTGGTTCGGCGTCGGCACCGTGCGCTACTTCTGCAACGGTGTGCTGTTGCATGAGGCGAGTCACGCGAATACCTTGGCAGTGCCGTACATGACGACGGCGCAGCTTCCGGTGCAGATGCGCATCGTAAACTCGGGCGCGAGTGTCGCGAGCAGTATCACCATGGTCTGCGCGCGCGTCGCTGCGCAGGCACAACAACACGATCCGCAGGAGTGGCTCTACGGCGCATTCACGCCGAGTGACTTGCTTGTCGGCGTCTCGGAAGTGCCGGTACTTACGATCCGTCCCAAGAGTACATACAACTCGATCACGAATCGGATGTGGCTTTTACCCAGATCTCTCACAATAAGCACCGAGGGCTACGCACTCAGCTACAAGGTGATCGCTAACGTGACGCTGACAGGCGCGTCTTTCACAAGCGTCGCAACAGGCAGTGGTGCTGAGTTCGACACGGCAGCCACGGCTTACTCAGGTGGCGAGTTGCTCTACCGAGACTTCATAGGAGACAAAGAGGCGGGCGATCATACCGACCTTTCTGGCCTATTCAACGTGTTCGGTCGAATGCTGCGACAACCCGGCTTTGCGGGCTCAGGTGTCAACGTCGTCGACTCGCTGACTATCGTGGCTATGTGCGAAGCCGTGGGTCGCACACGCGCACGCGCCAATCTTACCTGGGCGGAAATCCGATGATTGAAGCGATCTTCAGCAACACTGCGATTACTGCCAGCGGCACGTTCATCCATCGTGGGCAACACGCGGCGGAAGTCACGCTCATCTGGAACATCGCCAGTGTCACGGGCACGTTGCCTGTACTGACTTGGCGTATCGAGGAGATCGATCCTGCGGACGAAACCACGATCATCGGGCTGACCACGTCGAGCGACAGTATCCGCGTCGCAGGCACTGGCTATCTAACGCTTGCGCTCAACTCGTCGCAAACTGCGCGCATAGTCTGGACCGTGGCAGGCACCACGCCGAGTTTCAATGGCGTCTACGCCACGGTGCACTCCCGCAATATCACGTCGCTCACAGTGCTTGCGAATAGCAGCTACTTGCCGAATCCCGCAGGCGTAATCGGCGACCCGCAGCAAGTGCTCTCCGATCCCTCTGGCCAGCTTGCGGTGCGCGCCACTGTGCTGACCGATGAAGGCAGTTTTCGCGACGATTTCAGCGGATCCTCTCTTCTCACTGCGCTGACGGGCACGCCGACATTCACCAACGGCTCAACGGTGGTGATCGGCAACGGCACGGCGTTCACGTCGGAAGTGGACACGAACAGCCACGTGAAGATCACCGCGCACGCTAACTCAGCACTCGCGCGTGTGTCCTACGTGATCTCCGACGCGCAGCTCGTGCTCGACGCGCCGTACACAGGGGCTACAGCAACGGGCGCGGCTTCGGAGTCGAGCTGGCAGATCAACCAGCCTGCGAGCCCTGCCAACATCTCGCTTGGTAGCAACTCGCTGCTTTCAATTCTTGCTCGCGTAACGAGTGGTGACATCTGCGGCATCAACCGCTCGGGAGATACGCAACCCTTCGTGTTGGATGTGGTTGCGTATATCTCGCAGCGCGTAGCCAACCAGCAGGCCGTGTTCGGCTTTCAAGACACACAGTTCGCGCCCGTTGAGCAAGCGGTGTTCGTGTTCGACGGCACCGACAACACCAAGATTCGCTGCCGCACGAGCTTCGCCAGCGACAGCACGCAAGAGACGCTCGCGACGTACCCTGGCTCGCTGACTTCGGCTGTGGCCGTCGTGTATGAAATCCAAGCGAGCGCAGATCGATGCCGTTTCATCATCAACGGCACGCAGATCGCAGAGCATCGCACGCACGTTTATCGGCCCTACACGTCGATGCAGCAGGTCGCGTACATCGAGAACACAGGCACCGTGGCGTCTCAGACGACGTTCACGCTCGACTCGGTGTATTTCCAGAATAAAGACGTGCTCTCTCTGGATGAGCCCGTCGCGATGCAAGGCGTAGCTGGCGGGCAGCCCATCACGATCCAGTTCGGTAATCCTGGCGGCGGCACGTCGCTACCCCTGCTGATCAACGTAAACTTCAACAAGAGCGAAGGCGCCATCATATCCAACGTCTATAAACGCGTCGCGAGCTACACGATCCCGACGGGTCACAACGGCTACCTGATCAAGTACGTGAGTTTCCAAGGCGAGGCTGCAGCAAGTCGTGTCGTCGCAGAGACGAACATGGGCAGCCACAACGACAGTACCAACGTATTCACAGCGGGCACTCAGTACGCCTACCCGCAGTGGGCGAGCATCGTACAGGCCGAAGTAACCACGCTCTATACTGCGGGTTCCGGCAACGTCGTGCTTACGGTCGGTTATACAAACGAGACGAGTGTTGCGGGTCGCAGCGGTACGATCACGATCCCGAAGTCGTCCGTTGTCGGCTCGCGATGGGATTTGGTTTTGCAGACAGGCGATCTGGGTGTGCTCTCTATTCAGAGCGTGTCCGGCACCCCTACGCAGGCAGGCGTGAGTAAGTTGCTCGGCTTGTTGCAGTTGGCTCTGCATCAGGATCAAAGCACGACAACGCAAACTGAGACGTTGTACGCGCCCGGCGCAATCACATTCCCAGCAGGAACCGTAGTCGGTCTTGAATATGCAGGCGGCACGGTGAGCAAGGCTCGATTGCTCGATGCTCTTATCCAGTTGGTGCAGTGATGGCAAAAATCAAGATTTATAGTGGCGTCACGCTCGACTACTCTGACGACGGGTGGCCGGAGTTCAAGAAGTGGCTCGACGGCACTTACGCGTCGCTTCGGTATACGTGGGTGGACGAGGGTGCGGCGTATCAGGTGGCGGCGCCGGATGGGCAGATCACTCGGATCTGCTCGTTCAACAAAGATTCGGACGCTTCCGCCGATTTCGAAGACGGCTGGGATGTCAGCGAGGTGTTGCTCGAAACCAATCGGGATGGCCGGCAGATTGTGCAGCCTGTCACGCTTGGCAAGGGGCAGTGGCACTACTGGCACGGTGAAGGCGACGACGTTGTTGCAGATCCGCAAACTGTGGGTGGTGGCCAAGGCTTTGAAGCGTCGTGCGATGCAGCAGAGGATTGCGTGGTTGAGTGGAGCTACCGCGACCCGGTTTGGATTGCCGGCGGCTCGCTGCGGTTCCAGGGCGCGTTGATGGGGGATAACGTCTCGTTCGTGATTTACGCGCCAGCCACGCCGATTACCGCCAACGGGGGCGGCACAGGAAACTGCAATCTCGTGGGCGCGGTGATTGTGCCTGCGATGGGCGACGGCGCGTATGACGTGGACCTGAGCATGGCCAACCCAGTGCCCACGGCAGATGCGCCGCCGTACACCGGATACTGGGAGCACGAGCTGACCGCCAACTTGAAGGGGCGTGGGACGACCACGCCGAGTGCGACACCCGGACAGGCGAAGTACCACCTGCTCGCGGTGGACTATGATCTCGATCGGTTCGTCAACGGCGAGCGTTTGCTTGGGAGTGGGGAGAACTACTACGAGCCGCAGAATATCAACGTGTCGTTGTGCCTCCCCGGCTGGGAGTTCAAGTGCACGCTGCACAATGCCACGGGCGGGCACACCGTCGAAGCGGTTTGGCGGGTGCTCGTGTCTCGGTACTGGACGACAACATGACAGTGCGAATTCGAATTGGATTTTCAACGAGCGCGACCTGGCATGCGCGCGTAGTGCGGTGGATGACGCGTAGCAAAGTCAGTCACGCGTTTTTCATCCTAGAAAACTCGTTTCTGGGCGACGACTTGGTTCTTGAAGCGGATCCGCCTGACGTGCATTTGCGGGCTTTATCGGAATTCGTGAAAACGAACCGAATCGTGAAAACCGTCGAAATGCCCGAAACGCTGCGTGTGGGGATTTCACAGGCCGTGCGTTTGCTGGGGCGGCCGTACGACTACCGTGCGTTTTTTGGCGTGGGTCTCGTTGTGATCGGGCGCTGGTTGCGTCGGAAATGGCGGAATCCGTTCAACGCCCGCAAGTCGCTCGACTGCATCGAAATGATTGTGTCGGTTTTGCAGCTCAGTGGATATCCCGGTTCCGAGCGGCTGGATGCGACGCAGCTGTCGCCGCAGCAGTTGATGGAGTTTTTGTCCACGTAAAAGTCCGTGGCTCGATACTCAACAGCTGCAGTATAGTCCGGGTGTGGATCTTGAAGGCCAGATTTCGGTGCTGGAAACCCCCGCAGGTGCGCTGACTTCGGTTGCTGCTCCGTTGGGCGAATTGTCGGCAGATCTGCCGGTCGCAAGTGTCGAAGCCTTGATGCCGGTAGGCGAAATTGTGGCGGCTTGGCCTATAGTAGGCCGCCTGGAGGTGGTGCCCGCATGAGCATGCTGACGACTTCGTTTCTCAGTGCAGCCAATTCGGTCGACGTCTATCGCGGCTTGACGGCGAAATTTCTGCTCACGGTCACGCAAGATGGCACGAAGTACAACCTGACCGGCGCCACCCTCTTTTTCACAGTGAAGTGCGATTTGAGCGCGGACAACAAACTCCAGAAAAAGACAGGCTCGGGCATCACGCTCGCTGCGGATCCGCGCGATGGGACGGCGACGATTGTTTTGTCCGCGGACGACACGCAGTCGTTGGATGCGGGCGCATATGTTTTTGACGTGGTGGTGCAGACGGCGGGTGGGGAACGCTTCCTGGTAGCGGGGCCGGGAACGCTGACGGTGAAGCAGAGCGCGACGAGGTTCTAGGGTGCCGACGACAACCAGAATGGGTTGGCCGTATCCCGCGGAGAACCAAGATCCTTGGTACGACGCGCTGGAAGCCTTTTTCAGTGCTTCGGATCTCGCGATGTATGCGTCGCGCGAAACCGAAAACCTGATCATCACGGGCGGTGGGACGGTCGCGTTCGATACGAACACGTTGAGCTGGGACGACACGCTTGAAGTGTTCGCGCCAATCACGGGCTTCAACTGGCAATTCGAGCCCACGAGTTTGCTGATCGAAGACGGGCAGATCCTGTGGTTCGACGCGATTCGCGCGCCGGACCACGACATGACGGTGGTGGCGCAGGTTTCGTCGCGTTTGCCGCTTTCGGGTTCGGCCACGATTCTGGCAATTCGCCGTGGGAGCGTCGTTTATTGGCGAAACGGTGCGGGCATCGCGACCGGCGATTCGCTTAGTCCCCTGGCGTTCGGCGCGGCAGGCATGGGACCGGCGGGTGCGCCGGGCACGGTGCTTCGGAACGGAACGGGAGCGCCTTCTAACGTTCTGGGCGTCAACGGGGACTACTACCTGGAAGACGTTTCCGGCGACCTGTATAAGAAATCGTCGGGCACGTACAGCGTTGTTGCGAACTTGCTCGGGCCGGCGGGCGCCGCGGGTACGCCGGGTGCCAACGGAACGAATGGCGCGGCTGGGACGGTGCTCCGCAACGGGACTGGGGTGCCGTCGAACGCGCTCGGTGTCAACGGGGACTACTACCTGGACGACGCGACGGGCGACGTTTACGAGAAATCTGCTGGCACCTACAGCATCGTGTCGAACTTCATGGGGCCGGCAGGTCCAGGTGGAGGTGGGTCGGGGTCTTCGCTGGTTTTGGACGTAGGCGCGTCCCCAAGCGGCAACGTCTACAACACGCTTGCTTCGGTGCTCGCCGCGGCGAACGCGCTTGACGGCATCGTGCAAATTGAGGTGCTCACGAGCGCTTCTGTTTCTGCGGGCACGTATAATTTTTCGAACACGATCGTTACGGCAGGCGTCACAGGAACGTTGACTGACGCGTTGACGCTTACGTTCAGCGGTACTTCGAGTATTACGGGGTTGCCGCTAGAGTTAGATCACGTTCAGCTGATCAACACGAAGGTTACCGGCGTTCTGCATACGCTGTCCGCAAGTCCGCCGCCGCTGGCGATTCGGAAAAACGGCGGTTTGATCAACAACGCGACCAGTCAGCACGCAATCGCACTCAATACGTTTGTGCTGGAGGTGTACGCGTACGACGACTCGGTGCTGACGGGAAACTCCGCCAGTGCGCAGCTCTTCAATGCAGCGGTGTCAGGCACGGTGAATCTGTACACGCAGGGCACCGCAGTTCGCGTCACGAATGCGTTTGTTTTTGGCGGTGCGCTCACTGTCAACGTGTTCTACAGCGGCGGGCAGATCTTCGATCATCGCTCGACGAATCCGTTTACGTCTTTGTCGGGCGTCCTGACGGTCACCAATTACGGGCAAAAAATCCCGTTCATTTTCACGGCGGCGTCGCTAGGGGCGAGCGTCAACAACTACGCTCCGACGGGATTGGCGTGGGTCGATAAGCTGCGCGTTAGCAGCTCGGGCAACGTGAGCATCACGGGCTTGGGAGTTTCCACGTGGGCCACGAATTTTGTCGCGCGTGATCTCGAAATCATAAACGTGGGTGCGAACCTGATCACGTTGCCGCATGGCAGTGGGTTGTCGACGGTTCCGTTTTCGTTCGCGAACACCACGGACTTAGTTTTAGGGCCGAACTCGACGGTTTCGATTTTCTTTGATCCGACTTCGAACGTATGGCGTCCGCGCAGCAGTCCGGTCAGCTATCCGAATGTCACGACGTTGACTGATGCGGCTACGATCGCTGTCGACGCTGGGAAGGGACCGAAGTACGAAGTAACGATTGCAGGTAATCGTACGTTGGGGAATCCCACCAACCTGGTGGCCGGCCAACAGCTTGCGATCGTTGTGAAGCAGGATGCGGTGGGAAGTCGGACGCTAGCCTTCGACACAAACTGGATTTCTGTTGATACCTCAGTGGTGGTCGATCCGACGGCCAGCAGCTTCACCTCGATTTTTGCCGAAGCGCGCGCGTTTGGTGGCGCAGTCAAACTCTACTACTGGATGATCAGCGGCGTCGAAGCTGCGGGAGGGAGTGGCGAGGTCAACGACGGCTTGAACGTCGGAGCCGGTTCTCAGGTTTTCAAGGACAAGGTTGGTCTCGATCTCCGCTTCCGCTCCCTGGTGGCAGGTTCGAACGTTTCGCTAACGCAGAATGCGAACGACATTTCGATCGCTGCTACCGGCGAGGCCAACGACGGCGCGAACCTCGGATTTGGGACGGGAGTTTACGCGAGCAAGTCTGGCGTGAACCTGCAGTTCAAGAGCCTGTTTGCGGGGTACAACCAGGCGCTAACGGCAACGGGCACCGATATCACGATCGCGGAAAAAACGGCGGTCACGACCTTGACCGATGCCGCAACGATCGCGGTGAATGCGGATTCTGGTCCGCACATGCAAGTTACGATTTCGGGCAACCGGACGCTGGGAAATCCAACAAACTCGGCAGCAGGCAAGAAGCTGCGTATTGCCGTTCGGCAGGACGGCACCGGAGGATGGACGCTCGCGTTTGGTGTTAGCTGGGTAGCTGTTGACGGCACGGTGGCCCTGGATACGGCGCCGAACGCAGTGTCGATGCTCACTGCCGAAGCGCGCGATTTCGGTGGTGGCGTCCTCTGGTATTACGCAATCACAAGCCAGACGGAAACCGGTGGCGCAGGCGAAGCGAACACGGCGTCGAATCTCGGCGGTGGTACCGGTATTTTCGCTAGCAAGATCGCGCTCGACCTGCAGTTCAAAAGCTTGGTGGCTGGATACAACCAAGCGCTTACCTCCAATGCCACGACCGTCACGATTTCGGACAAGACCACGGCAGTCACGCTAACTGACGCGGCAACGATTACGATCGATGCTGCGCTTGGACCTCGATATGAAGTGACGCTGGCGGGTACCCGCGTTCTCGGCAATCCGACAAACTCGCTTGCCGGTCAATTCATCTCGATTGCGATCAGGCAAAACGGAACGGGCGGGCATGCTCTGACGTACGGTGCTGACTGGATTGCTGTTGATCCGAATATCGATTTGGCCCCGGCTGCGAATGCGGTTTCGTTGCTTTGGGCAGAAGCGCGTGCGTTTGGTGGTGCGGTCAAGTGGTACTTCTCGGTTACGACTGCAGTAGACCCCGGTGCGGTAGGCGAAGCAAACACAGCTTCGAATCTAGGCGCGGGTGCGCAGGTTTTCGCCGTCAAGACGGGCGTCAATCTGGAGTTCCGCTCGATCGTGGCGGGCACTGGTGTCACGGTCACACAGAACACGAACGACATTACGATCGCGTCCGGGGGCGAAGCCAACTTAGCTTCGAATTTGGGTTCTGGCTCCGGCGTGTTTGCCAGTAAGTCGGGCGTCACGCTTCAATTCAAAAGTGTTGGTGCTGGCTACGGTACGACGGTTTCGGCTACGGGCACCGACATCACAGTCGCGCGGAAAACTACGGTCGTTACGCTTACGGATGCGGCGACGATTGTTATTGATGCGAGTACCGGGCCGAACTATCAGGTCACGCTTGGCGGAAACCGCACGCTCAGCAATCCTACGAGCGCGCTCGTAGGGCAGCAGATCACGATTTTGATCGCCCAGGATGTGACGGGCGGGCGAACGTTGTCGTTTGGAACGGATTGGGTCGCTGTCGATCCGTCAGTAATCGTGGATCCGGATCCGAGTGCGATTTCGCTGCTCAGTGCCGATGCCCGCAATTTCGGCGGCGGCGTGAGGTGGTACTTTACGATTTCGGGTTTGAATGAATCCGGAAACTTTGGCGAGGTGAACACCGGCCTAAACCTGGGAGCAGGCAACGGCATCTACACCTCGAATTCGGGCACTGCGCTTCAGTTCAAGAGTTTGGTGGCGGGCTCAGGCATTACGATCACGCCCTCTGGTACGGAGCTGTCGTTTTCGTCTGCGGCCGGCGGCGAGACCAACACGGCTTCGAATCTTGGTAGCGGCACGGGGGTGTTCGCCTCGAAAGTAGGCGTTGATCTGCGTTTCAAGAGCCTGGTGGCCGGATACAACCAGGCAATCTCCGCGACGAGCACCGAAGTTACGTTGGCGGACAAGATCACGACGGTTTCGCTGACTGATGTGGCTACTGTCAACATCGATGCCGCGGTGGGTCCGCATTACAAGCTGACTATCGCCGGTAACCGTACGATCGCGAATCCGACAAACACCGTCGAGGGTCAGACCATCATTCTGTCGATCACGCAGGATGGCGTGGGCAACCGAACCCTGACGTTTGGAACGGACTGGATCGCGACGGGCGCGACGACGCTCAATTTGAATGCAGGCGAAAGTTCGTTCCTGATGGCCTACGCGCGCGATTTCGGCGCGGGCGTGAAGTGGCTGTACACAATTGAAGGCAACGAAAGCGCGGCGGCTTCGATTACGCCGGGGTACGGAATCACGATCAGCGGTCCCGTGCTCTCGCAGAAAACTGCTGTCACGACGCTGGCGAGTTCGGGGTCGATTGCGATCGATGCTGCGGTGGGGCCGCAGTACCAGACGACGCTAACCGGCACTAGCACGTTGGCGAATCCGACGAATGCCGCAGTGGGGCAGCTTCTTGTCATTGCGGTCAGACAAGACGGGACGGGCAGTCGCACGTTGGCGTTCGACACGGATTTTACGAATGCAGGAACGCTGACAGCGATTGCGGCATCGCCGAACGCGGTATCGATCATTATCGCTGAGGCCCGCAATTTCGGAACGCTTCGGTGGTACTACCAAATCCATAACACGGAAGGCGGAGGCGGCGGTGGCGGTGGTATTGGCGAGGTGCATTTAGCAGGCACCTCGAAATCTACCGAACTGCTTTTGACCGAAGTGCTTGTGGGCGGGTTTTACCTAAATCCGGCCGACTACACGAGTCCGGTGTTTACGTTGCGGTTGGTGGGTCGATTCACGTCGTCGGATGCGGCTAGCTCTGCGGAGCTGCGGCTTTACGATATGGGGCCAGGAAACGCGGCATTTGTCGCCGTTCGGCGAGCAACAACATCCATTTTGTTTGCGATGGTGAATGAAAGTGCTCTCAGTGAGCAGTTGGTGACGGTAGATGCTGTGCCTGGAACGAACGCAAATAAAATTCTCGGAACAGGGCGAGTTTACGAGGTCCGCGCTTACTTGAATTCGAGTCTTGCGGGCACGCTTACGACGTATTGGGCCGGCGTTGTGGTGACAACGTGAAGGTGGTTGATCATGGCTAAATTTCACTCAGCGAACAATCTTCCGGCAACTGGCGGCGCGGCCATGTTCATCGTCAAGACGACGCTTGTATCGGCTGGATGGGTGGTCACGAGATCTGGCGACGGGCTTGCTTTGTTTTCTAGCTCCGGCGACATCATTACGACTGGCGCATCCGGAGCGGGTGGGCTCGGAAATACGAATGCCTGGTTTGAAATTCGAGACGCGTCAACGCGGGTCGCGTTTACGTTCCAGCTCATCACGACCACGACGTGGCGCGTGAAATACACCGAAAGCGGAGCTTTCGCCGCAGGCACGCCGGGCATTTCTCAGACTGGAACGGCGACAGATCAGCAGGTTCTTTACGGTGCGGGCACAGAAGCGGCGCCGACTGGAACGCAGATGCTGCACACGGACAACACGTACCGATTCCATGTAGTTGCGAACAGCACCGCGCAGACTGGAAGCGGAACTTTTCCGTTTTGGTTCGGTGGCTCAATCTCCGGCACGGGCGTAGTGGCTTCGTTTTTCGGACTCGATGGCATGTTCAACGGGACGTATCACTCGCTCGATCAGGCACCACGCGTGATCGTGACTTGGTACGTGGCGACAGGTCCGGTAACCGCGGGATGGCATCTTACGACGACAGACACCGCGTTTTACGCTCGTGCGTGGGTTTTGTATGGGCTTGGCGGTGCGACGTTCAAGCGGTTTGCGATGTCGGGGTATTTCGCTGCCACAACAGGTACAGGCGCAGCAGAGTTTGGTGGATTGACAAGTACGGCTAATAGCGACTTGAATCAGAGTCCTTACGCAGCGGAAGATCAACCGCTTCCACTGTTGATTGTACGTCCGTCGCACAACGGCACTTTGCCGGGTCCGAAAGGATTTTGCGCGGATTTCAAAGTAACGACGATTCTTGCTCGTGCCTACCCGACAACGATTTTGAATTCCACAAACGCGTATGTTTATTACGGCGGTTTGTTAGTCTTGTGGCCAGAAAACGTTGCGCCCACGCTGTGATAGGAGACTGCTATGGCGAAAGTAGCTTCAGTAAACAATCTTCCCGCGACTGGCGGCGAAGCTATGTTCATCGTCAAGACGGTCGCAGTTTCTGCGGGGTGGTCGATCACTAGATCTGGCGACGGCTTGGCGTTGTTTTCGAACGTAGGCGATATCCTGACGACCGGCGTGTCGGGCGCAGGCGGGCTCGGAAATACGAATGCCTGGTTTGAGATGCGAGATCCCGCATCCCGCGTTTGTTTTACGTTCCAAAGAATTACGGGCACGACGTGGCGCGCGAAATACACCGAGACGGGGGCTTTTGCAGGAGGCACTCCCGGTATTTCGCGCACCGGAACGGCGACGGATGAGCAGGTTCTTTACGGAGCGGGCACAGACGCATCGCCGACGGGCACGCAGATGCTGCACACGGACGGCGGGACGTACCGGTTCGCAGTGTTTTTCCAAAGCACGATACAGCCGAGCAATGGAACCTACTCGTTTTGGTTTGCAGGTTCGCCGAGTTTTTCGAACGTAGGCGTGTCGTTTTTCGGTCTCGATGGCATGCTTGCCGGGACGTATCACCCGTCAGATCAAATTCCGCGCGCAATTATCACGTGGTACGCAAATCCTCCGGTTGCTGCGGGCTGGACGGCGGTCGCGGATACGGTGTTTTACGCGCGCTCCTGGACGGCGTACGGGCTAGCGGGCGCGACATTCCGCCGGTTCGGAATGGCGACGTATATGGCAGGCGTGACCACGGGTACAGGTGCGACGGCGACGGGCGGTATTTTCACCAATTCCGTGCAGGACTACAATTTGAGTGGATACTCTTCGGTTGATCAGCCGATGCCGTTGTTGCTCGCACGCGTGACGAATCACGGTTCTTTTCCGGGGCCGAAAGGCTTCTGCCATTCGTTCTTGATATCGACAGCGAATCGTCAGTATCCGCAGACGATCAATCTTACGACAGATGCTTTCATGTATTTTGGCGGTTTGGCTGTGCCGTGGCCTAACAATCTTGCGGGAGCGTTTTGATCCGTGGCTGATTTTGCAGCGAATCTGCTTGCTGTTCCAGGCGTGGTTTCGACCCCGGCTAACGGCGGTAATACGGCTGCGGCGCTTGTTACAGTTCCGGCGAGCCTTTTCGGCGGCGCTTTTGCAGGCGGGCAAGATGCGATTTTCATTGTAAGTCCGCCGCTTTTTCGGGGCGAGCTGACGTCGGGATTTTCTCCTGCGAACGTGATGACGCTTGGAGCAGAGCTGCCTTTGCGGGCGATCAACCGAGTTTTCGATTCTGTGGCGAATCGCGCGGTGACGTGGGTCACGCTCGGGGAAGATCCGACAGGGGCCGGTTATCCTGGCCCTGGCGTGTACGGCGTGAACACGTCGAATTATGTTTTGGTTGGCTATGTGAGCGGTTGAAAGGAGTTTGGCATGTCTCGAATAGGAAGTGTTTCGTGTCCCGAAATCGTTGGTACCGGTTCCGGTGAGCAGGCGTCGGTTCCTGTTCTTTGTGGACAGGAGGCGGAAGTCACTGAAACGGTGGGCGTCAAGCAAAGTCTTTGTCCGGACGGGCATGCGCATACGCTGTCGGAAAACTTCGTTACGGAGTTCGTCGTTTTGGACTGACGGGACTGCTGCCAAAGGCCATGTTTTTGGCATAGTTCGCGCAGATTACACATATACTCGGCTCTCAGGATCTCTCGAAATTCCAGGTAGGTATGCCAACGACACCCCGACTGCGATGGCCGTTTCCGGCGGAAAATCAGGATCCCTGGTACGACGCTCTTTTGTCGTTTTTCGAAGCGGCGGATCTGTCTGCGTACGCGTCGCGTGAAACCGAAAACTTGGTTTTGACGGGCGGCGGAGATGTCGCGTACAGCGCAGGCGTCGTAAGTTGGACGGCAGATCTCGCGGTGCTCGCGCCGATCACGGGCTTCCATTGGGTGATGGTTGCTACGAGCGTGACCATTGAGGATGGTCAGCTGTTGTGGTTCGACGCGATTCGCGCGCCTAGCGGGAACACGACAGTGGTGCCGCAAGTTGCTGCGCAGCTCCCTCTTTCGGACACGGCAGTGTTGTTGGCGGTGCGGCGGGGAACGACGCTGTACTGGCGCAACGGCGCGGGCCTTGAGAACGGGACTCTGCTGAATCCGCTCGCCTTCACGGCGTCAACCGGTGGAGGTGAAACCAACACCGCTTCCAACGTGGGAGTTGGCGAGGGGGAAATCTTCAAGGCAAAGGTCGGAGTAGATCTCCGATTTCGAACTCTGCTTCAGGGCACGGGCATCACGCTTACGACGGGCGCGGATGAGGTCACGATCGACGCGACTGGAGGCGGAGGCGGAGTAGCGGGTCCGGTTAGTAGCACGGATAATGCGATTGCTGTTTGGGACCAGACGGGCGGAGATACGCTGCGAGATAGCGAGTTGACGGTCATCATTCGCACGCTCTCGACGCCGGATGCTGCGACGGGAAACGCTGTAGTGATTCGCGGCGGCGCCGCGACGGCGGGTGAGGGCGGACCCGTTCAGCTTTATGGCGGCGCTCCTTCGGTGAGTGGCGGCTCTGGCGGCGGCATTGACATCGCCGCGGGCGTGGGCAGCGGAGCCAACGTTGCCGGAGCGCCTGTCTACATAAGCGCCGCAGATGCGATAGGAACCAGCAACGGCGGTTCGGTGACCTTGTACGCAGGCAAAAGCGGCTTGTTGGGCGGTCACATAGAGCTGCAAGCAGGCCGCGGTACGAACGCTGCGTCAGACGGCACGATAACAATTATCCCAGTTACGGGCACAAATCGCGCGGCCCGGCTTCGGTTTGTTGCCGATGATAACGGCACGATCGATATCAAAGCGCCGGCAGTTAGCCTTGCGAATTATGGGTTGGTGCTGCCCGACGATCAGGGCGCTGCGAGCACGTTCTTGCAGAACGATGGTTCTGGAAATCTCTCGTGGGCAGCGGGTGGCGGTGGAGGCGTACCTGCAGAAGTCACGGAAATTGACGAACTCTTGCTCGTAGCGAACGCAACGCCGACGACGATTCATACGTACGTGGCGCCTACTCTCGAAAATCGCGCTTCGATTGTTTACGAAGTGCTTGTGACGATGATCGGTTGGGGCGGGACGTACGCGACGTTCAAAACGCTGGCTACGTTTACGCGGCAAAGCGGCACGATCACCGAGCGCGAAGTTTTGCATATCAGCGGCCCTCTCCGCTCAAATGTCGCGTTCAACCTTACTTTTGTGATCACCGGTACGGACATCGCTATGCGGGTGACCGGTGGCGCAGACCCCACACGTTGGCGCGCTTTGGGCCGGATCCAAGCAATTGATTACACCTGGGCGGAGGCCTGATCATGAGCACGAGATTTCCTGTACTTTCGAGCGTCGATGGTAGTTCGAATCTTACTGTTCAGCCCGTAGCCGCGGCGACGGGATCTTCCGTTGATGTGCTTGGCGGCACGGGCACGGCGGGCGATGGAGGTACTGTTCAAATCCTTGGCGGGGTTGCTGGACCTACAAATACCGGTGGTCAGGTCTACATCGCAGGCGCCGATGGAGGTTCGACTAGCGGATTGGGCGGAGGTGCAAGCCTCGTCGCAGGCGGTGGCGGCCCGGTGGGCGATGGAGCCGATGTCTACATTCGCTCGGGCGCAGGTGGAAGCACCTCAGGCAACGCAGGTACGTTGGACTTTGCGGCGCGGAATGCTGGCGGCTCGGGCTTGGGCGGTAACGTCATAATCGGAGCTGGAAGCAGCATTGGCACTGGCCTCACGGGCGGCTTCGTATTGATTGCAGCCGGCTACGGCAGCAACAGCTCGGGTACGGGCGGAGCCATCGATCTCAAGGGCGGTCGCGGTGGTTTCATCACGGGTAGCGGTGGAGCTGCGAGCTTGCAGGGTGGTGCGGCTACGACCGCGGGTGCAGGCGGCTCTGCCAGTGTGATCGGCGGAACGGGCGTCGGCGCTGGTGGGGATGGCGGTGCTGTGGCCCTTACGGGCGGAACCGCAAGCTCCACCGGAAGCGGCGGCGCAGTAAACATCGCCGGAGCGAACGGCGGTGCGACTTCGGGCTTTGGTGGAATCGTCAACATCACGTCCGGAAGCACGCTTGCGAGCGGGACGAGCGCAGCGGCGCTGAACATCACGGGCGGCACGGGCGCAGGCCCTTCGACGGGTGGCGTCATCACGATCCGAAGCGGCGATGGCGGAGCCACGGGCTCGGGCGGAGCGCTGCTCCTCAATGGAGGTTCGGGCGGTGCGACCTCGGGCAACGGCTCGCCGATTTCGATCAGTGGTGGCGGCGGGACTACCAACGGCAACGGCGGCAACGTTTCGATCAGCGGCGGCTCTGCCACGGGTGCTACTCGGCAGGGTGGTAACGTTACCCTTTTCGGCGGCTTCGCCGTAACCACGTCTACGGGGATTGGCGGTTTGGTCTCGCTCACGGGCGGAGACTCCGGCGCAACTGGAACCCCTGGGGCAGTCTCTCTTACAGGCGGCGCAAACGTCTCAGGGACAGGTGCGAACGTCACCATGAAGGGCGGTCGGGGCAGCTCAGGCGCCACTGACGGTATGGTTCAGATTCTGCGCATCGCGACGGCAAACCGTGCGACGCGTCTTTCGTTCGTAGCCGACGACGGGAACACGGTCTCGATCGCTGCCCCAGCTACGGCCACGTCCTACGCGATGTTGTGGCCGATCGCGCAATCGTCAGGCACTCAGATTCTACAGAATGACGGCTCGGGAAATCTCAGCTGGGCGACTGCGGGTGGTGGTGGGCTTACGGGCAGTGGCACAGTGAATACGGTTTCAACGTGGTCAGGTGCGTCGGCACTGCAAGACAGCACGGTCTCTGCGGGTACAGTTCTGCTTGGAGGCACTTCCGCTGCAACTGGCGGGATCGTCACAGTACGCGGAGGTAACGCCACTGGGGGTGTCGGCGGGGCTCTCAACCTAACAGGCGGAGCAGGATTCGGCACAACGCAAACCGGTGGCGCTGTTTCGATCACTGGCGGTGCAGGTGGAGCGACAACTTCTGCTGGTGGCAACGTCATTGTCACGGGCGGGGCACCTGGCACAACAGGCGCTCCAGGCACCGTCGCCATTACAGGCGCAGCCGCAGCGGGCGCTACCGTTGCAGGTGCGCTTGTCTCATTGACTGGCGGCCTTGGCAATACGTCTGGAGCAGGCGGCGCAGCTTCTGTCATTGGGGGTCAGGGAGGGTCTACTGGGGTAGGAGGCGCGGTCACGATCGCTTCTGGTGCGGGTGGTGCGACCTCAGGCGCAGGCGGCGCGACGACCGTAAGAGGCGGAAACGCCACAACGAGCGGTGCGGGCGGCGCGCTCAATCTCAATGGCGGAACTGGCAACGGAGCTATCCAGACTGGAGGCAACGTCGCGATCACAGGTGGCGCGGCGGGGACTACAGGCGCGGCCGGTTCTATTTCCGCAGTTGCAGCTACTGGAAATGCTAATGCGGGAGCGGGCTTTGGGGGAGCAGCTGGAACTCTAGCACTGTCATCAGGTGCGGGCGGGAATACCACCACGGGTACAAACACCTCACCAGGCGGTCTTTTCTCTATTACAGCAGGTGCGGGCGGAAACAACCTATCTGGCCTGAGCGGGGGGTTGGCTGGAACGGGTGGTGCTATTACCCTTACAGCTGGTCCGGGTGGGACTGTTACAACCTCAGGTAGTGCAGCTGGTATAGGGGGTGACATTACGATTACTCCCGGAACGGGAGGGCAAAACTTTAGTACAGGTGGTCCAGGCAATGCAGGAACACTGAGGCTTTTTGGAGGTCTTGGCGGCACGCCGGGTGGGGCCGGAGGCACGGTTATCGTTCAGGGAGGAACTGGAACTGGAGGTACGGGGCAGGGTGGTAACGTCACCGTATCCGGTGGAACCCCTGGAGGCTCCACTGCAAGTCCTGGCTCAGTAACAATCACGGGCGCCGCATCCGTAGGAGGAGGCTTCGCTGGCGGCGCAGCTTCTGTGCTTGGCGGCCAGGGTGGCAGCACAGGAGTGGGTGGCGCGGTCACGATCGCTTCTGGAGCCGGTGGCTCTACTTCTGGGGCAGGTGGTGCCACAACGGTAAGAGGTGGCAACGCGATTACCTCGGGCACGGGTGGCGATCTCAATCTCAACGGCGGCACCTCTGCGGGCACGGCAAGCGGCGGCAGCGTCATTCTCACACCCTCAGCTTTTTCAACGTCAGGCACAGACGGCAACGTAAAGATTGCGGCCAACGCATCGCGAGCTTCTCGTCTTTCTTTGGCGCAAGGCGCGGCACCAGGCACAACAGAACCGACAACAAGCGTTTCTCTTGCAGCCCCGGCTGCGGTTACATCGCACACGCTGATCATGCCAGGCACGATCGGCTCGGCGACGCAGGTTCTCGCGATCAGTTCAGTGTCAGGTACGCAGGCGACTTTGGCGTGGACAGCTGCCGCAACTGGAACTGTTTCTGGGACAGGCACTACAAACACTGTCCCCACCTGGTCGAGTTCGACGGGCATTCAAAACAGCGATAGCTCTGCGGGAACTGTTTTGCTCGCGGGAACAGCGGCAGCGACGGGCGGCATTGTCAACGTACGCGGAGGAAACTCCACTGGCGCAGGCGTTGGTGGCGCTTTGAACCTTACCGGCGGCGCCGGCAACGGAACTACTCAAGCTGGGGGCGCTGTCACCCTCACTGGCGGTGCAGGTGGAGCGACAACTTCTGCTGGTGGCGGTGTCACGATCACGGGTGGTGTGGCTAGCGGTACCGGGGGCGGCGGTGCTATCAGTATCACTGCTGGCGCCGCTGGTTCTGGCGGCGGGGTAAGTGGGGCCGTAACCATCACTGCGGGCGCCGGAAGCCCTTCGACCGTGGGCGGAAACGTCACGATTACTAGCGGAGGCGGCAATAACGGCGCGGGCGACGCGATCCTTCGCGGGGCTGTGTCTAACTCTTCATTGCCTGGTGGAAACGCAAGTGTAGCTGGCGGTAGTGGTGGCCCCGTCAACGGAGCTGGAGGTACCGCAACTCTAGTTGGTGGGGCAGGTGGAGCAGGCACATCTGGTAATAGTGGTGGCAGCGTCACCGTGGCGGGCGGCGCTGGCGGCGCGACAAACGGCACTGGCGGGGATGTAACCGTAATGGCTGGAGACGCTGCTGGTACCATCAACAGCACTGGCGGAATACTTACCATGCGCGGTGGTGCAGGCGCTGGAACTACTCAAGCTGGGGGCGCTGTCACTCTCACGGGCGGTCAAGGTGGCGCGACGACTTCTGCTGGAGGTAGCGTCACTGTAGCCGGTGGAGCTGGCGGCTCCACTTCAGGTAATGGTGGCATAACAACAGTAAGAGGCGGCAACGCCACAACGGCTGGTGCAGGCGGCGGGCTTAGCCTCACGGGCGGCACTGCGGCAGGCACCACCCAGGGGGGTGGCCAAGTTACGATTCAGGGCGGTCAGGGAGCGCCTGGAATCGCGTCAGGCGGAGGCGTCCTAATAGTCGGTGGTACGCCTGGTTCGTCGGGCACGCCTGGTTCTGTCACCCTCCAAGGGGGCGCGAGTAACGCCACGACTACGGTGAACTCGGCGGCGGGCGGAGCCGTGGGTTTGGGCAGCGGCGCTCCTGGTAATATCTCGGGCAGTACTGCGGGCCTTACTGCGGGAGCTGGCGGTGCGATTACGCTGAATACGCAGGCAGGCGGAACCAACTCCAGCTCGGCCGTCTCGGGCACAGCCGGAGCGGGCGGAGCGGTCACGATCGACACAGGAGTAGGCGGCAACCGTGCGACTGGCACGAACGGTACGGGTGGCGCAGGCGGCGACCTTACTATCACGCTCGGCTTTGGCGGCACTGCCGCAGTCACAGGTGGAACAGGTGGACGCGGTGGTAACTACACAGTTACCGCAGGCCAAGCCGGCGCGGGCACAGGCGCAAATGGCGTAGCGGGAACGGTCTCGATCACAGCGGGTACGGCCGCCGCAGTCGGCACGGGCGGTACGGCTCTTTTTGCGGGTGGTAACGGCGGCGGTACTTCAGGCGCGGGTGGCGCGACAACCGTAAGGGGTGGCAACGCTACCTCTGGCGATGGCGGTGCGCTCAATCTCTTTGGTGGAACCGCTACCGGGACCAATACGGGTGGCACCATAAACGTGACTGCCGGCACATCTCCATCGGGATTCGGTGGCCAGCTCCTCATGAGCGGAGGCACGGGCGCAAACGCGGGCAGTGGGGGCCGGGCTTTCCTCATAGGCGGTACAGCAGTCGGCACTTCTGATGGCGGTACGGTCACGGTACGTGGTGGCCCGGCAGCCACTACCGGCGCTGGTGGGTCAGCGCAGTTTGAAGGAGGCACGGGCGGCTCTACTTCTGGTGCAGGCGGCAATGCTAGCCTGTCTGGTGGCTTTGCGCAGGGTGGCGGTTCGGCCGGCGGTAACGTCCTGATCGCGGGCGGCAGTCCATCAACCACGGGCGCTCCCGGTTCAGTCACGATCGCTGGTGCGCTCTTCGGCACAGGCGGCACTGTCGGCGGGAACGTAATCTTGCGAGGCGGGCGAGGCTCGACCCTTGCAAATGATGGCGTCATTCAGATCGCACGCACTACCACAGACAATCGCGCAACGCGCCTTCAATTCGTCGCGGACGACGCGAACACGGTGTCGATCAAGGGACCGGCGACTGCCACAAGTTACGAGCTTACCCTTCCGACAGCGCAGGGCGCTGCTTCGACGTTCCTGCAGAACAACGGCTCGGGTGTGCTGTCGTGGGTAGCCGCAAGCGGGCTAACTGGCAGCGGTACGGCTAACGTAGTGCCGACGTGGCTTGTAGGCGGCTCAACCATACAAGACAGTACCGCTACCGTAGGGACGGTGCTGCTAGGGTCGCGCCCCGGCCCAGCCGCCCTTGCTGGCGACACAATCTCAATTGTTTCTGGCATGGGTGGAGTTACTGGCAGTGGCGGTAGTGGCGGTCCCATCAACATCACTACCGGAGCTGCTGGTGCCAGTAACGGGACGGGGACAGGCGGAGCCCTCACAATAAGCGTAGGTGCGTGTCACGCGGGTGGAACCACGCCAAACGCCGCCTTACTGATCGTAGGCGGCACGTCAGGTTCCGCGAATATTGGGGGGCCGGTAACGCTGAAAGGCGGGCAAGGTGGGTCGCAAGGGTCGGGAGGTAAGGGTGGCTTGGCTCTCCTTCTCGGCGGAAACGGCGGTGCGACTTCTGGCTTTGGTGGGGATGCCCAGGTGTTGGGCGGTCAAGCTTCAGGCGGATCCACCGCTGGCAACGCTATCGTGGAAGGTGGCGCTTCGTTCTCAGGTGCTTCCGCGGGTACCGTATTCATTCGCGCGGGGTCGGCCGGTGATGCCACGAGCGGCGCAGCTTCGGTCGACATATCCGGAGGTAACTCTGGGGCTTCGTCCGGTCTTGCTGGTGGTGGGGTGGGCTTTACCGGCGGTGCAGGTAACGGCTCAGGCTCAGGCGGCGACGGCGCGTTTACGGCTGGCGCAGCTGGATCCTCAGGTAACGGAGGGGGTTTCACCTTCACCGCAACCGCCGCCGGAGCTAGCGGCAACGGCCAAGGCGGGTCTTTGAGTTTTTCCGCAGGTAACAGCAAAGGCACGGCTGTTACGGGCGGCGAAGTCACCATGTTCTCTGGTGACGCAGATACGACAGGAGCAGGAGGGCGCTTCCGCTTTTTCTCAGGCAATGGCGGTACCACGTCCGGTGCAGGTGGCCTTTTCCAGATGTTCGCAGGCAACGGCATCGGTGGAGTCGCTAGCAATGGTGGCGCTTTTCAGCTGCTATCGGGCAACGCAAGCTCTGGTGGTACAGGCGGTACATTTCTTTTACAGGGCGGGACAGGCGGTGTATCTGGGGTTGGAGGCCTGGTCAATATATTCGGCGGAGCTGGCGGCAGCTCATTTGGCGACGCAGGGGACGTAAGCATCCGAGGGGGCAACGCGCTCAATACCGGCCGGGGAGGCGACGCCAACCTAAGGGGCGGCGCAGGCGGAGGTACCCTTCGTGGCGGCGACGTGACAGTGGGTGGTGGCGACGCAGCTACCGGACAGGGCGGGACCACTACTATCACTGCGGGGACGCCAGGCACCACAGGCACGCCCGGTCTCGTGCAAATCATAGCTCCCGGCATCGGAGCTGGTGGAACGATCGGTGCAAACGTATCTGTAAGGGCTGGCAGCGGTAGCAACGCCGCCAATGACGGTCTTTTCCTGTTGGATCGACTGAGTAACTTGCGAGCTATGCGGCTCCGGTTCGTGGGCGACGACAACGATCACGTCTCGATCAAGGCTCCCGCGGCCATCACTGCGAGCTATGAGCTTACCCTTCCAGTTGCGCAGGGCGGCGCTTCGACCTTCCTCCAGAATGACGGCGCGGGCGTACTGAGCTGGGTCACAGGAGGAACGGTCACCACGGTTTCTGTTGTCTCTGCGAACGGATTTGCGGGCTCCGTTGCCACAGATACAACAACGCCGGCAATCACGCTCACGACTTCGGTTACTGGCGTGCTCAAGGGTAACGGGACAGCGATCAGCGCGGCTGTCTCGGGTACTGACTACCAAGCGGCTGGAAACTACATCACAGCTCTTACGGGCGATGTTACAGCAGCAGGCCCCGGAAGCTCAGCTGCAAGCGCGGTCAAAGCTTCTGTTTTGAAGTCGGCTACGACTGACGTAAATGTAGTGGCGGCGGCAGCTCCCAGCACCGGACAAGTCCTCACCGCAACAAGCAGTACCGCTGCAACGTGGCAAACGCCTACAACGGGCACAGTCACGACAACCTCGGTTGTCTCTGCAAACGGTTTTGCAGGAAGCGTCGCCACGGCCACAACAACGCCTGCGATCACGATTTCGACTTCAATCACAGGCGTACTCAAGGGCAACGGCACTGCGATCAGCGCAGCGACGTTGGGCACCGACTACGTCGGCGGCCCGTCGGCCACGTCGACTGACAATGCGATTGCGACGTGGAACGGCGCGAGTGCGGCAGCGCTTCGCAACACCGCGCTGACAATCTCGGGCTCGACGATTCAAGCGGCCAGTGGGGATATGCTGGTTGGCGGTGCAGCGGCATCTACGGCCGCGGCTGGGGCGAGCGTTGTTCGTCGGACTCCTGCTGCGATCACGACGACAGCTCAGACCATCCTTGCTGGCGCAATCCAAAAGCTCGACACGAGTGGCGGGTCACTCGCAGCCGTCAACTTGCCAGATCCCGCCACGTCCGCAGGTCAGTCTGTCACGATCATCATGGTTGGCGTGGGCAACAACTTCACGCTGAAAGCGGCTTCGGGCAACATCAACAGCACAGCCGCGACAACGGGCATTGCGGTGACTCCCGCGGCTTTCGAACAATTTGAATGCAAATGCGACGGCACCGATTGGTTCGTGGTTCGATATTCCGCGATTTGACGAGTTTTTCTTCTAGGAGGCTTTATGGTGGTCACGACAGTAAATGGAGTTCTCAAGCACTGCTCGACAACAGGCAGTTTGATCTTCGTCGGGTACACGACGGAGGAGTCGGTCCCAGGGCTCGTTATATCGCCCGTGTCGGTGCTCGATCCCGAAGACGCGACCGATACGCGATGGGTGCTTGCAATGCCTACGTCGATCGGGCTACTGGATACTGCGGCGCTTGAGGCGCTCAGTGACGGGGAAATCACTCGCATTGCGCTAGCTAAGCTCACGGACGCAGAAGTTGCTGCGCTCGGGTTGACGCGTGAATAGGCTCGAATTTATGGATGCTGAACAGGAGATCAAGATGAACAACGAAAATATGCAAACTGTGGAACTTCCGCTGACGGCACAGATGAGCGTCGATGTGGCGTTTCAGAACGTCGTCAATGTGGTGCGGGCATTCAGCGGAAATGCGGAGGTACACGAGCGACTCGCGCAATCTCTTGGCGTGATTCGCGAGCAGCTCATGGCCTTTGCACAGTTGGTTGCGAAGCCTGCGGCGCAGCTGGCGGCTCCCCTGGTTGAGGAAGTTCCGGCGGTAGAAGTCCCCGCGAACTGACGGGTTGTGCGGTAAACTCGGCGACGAGGAGGCACAGTGCCAGGTTTTGGTTCGGGTCCGTTCGGTCAGGGTGCTTTTGGCGAATGGGCCTGGGGCAAGAACGTACTGTTTTTCCTCGCGCCGGAGAATCCGTATCGTGTGCACGACACGGCAGGTTTTTTCGAGGCGTATGCGGAAGCGCAGGCCGCGAGTTTTGAGCGGCTGCGCCGCAAGATTCGAAATCTCGGGGACCTGAAAGATCCGCTACGCGTTCCTGCCGCAGACGACGTTTCTATTTTGCTGCGCTTGGGTCCGAAGCTCCGCGTGTTGAGTGAAGTCGAGCAATTCGGCATTCACGCTGCGGTCTCAGTCACAGGGGCGCTCGAAACGGGCAACGGGCGGTTCACGTTCGCGGATATCGGGAAAGAGATCACGATCGAGAAATCGACGGTGCTGGGCAACAATCGTGTGGTCACGATTTCGGGCATCAGTAGCGTGTCGAGCGTGTCGACGCAGCCGACGTTGGCGGTAGACGCTGGGCCGTTGCGTTGGACGCTGCGCACGGTGGAAGCGGACGATCCGGCAGGCATCAAATACGAGGTGGCCGCCGGAGGCGTGTCCGACATTTTGCTGGGTTGGCCCCTTTCGGATGGGTTCAGCGAAGTGACTGTGGCCGAGCGGACGCTGTTTCCGGCGGCGACGGTTGAGCGAAATCTCTACACAGACCGTGAGGGCTCGGACGGCTATTTCGACGGGCTCGGGCATTTCCATAGTGATAGCGGCGGATTTGCGCAGCACGAAGTGGGTCGGCTGCTTTCGTTGGCGTTGTCGGTGAATCCGGAGAACACCGGCCGGTTTGAAATCGTTGAAGTGGTGAGTGCGACGGAAGTTGTGCTCGATGCGACGGACATCGTGGCGAACGATGGAGGGCCGTTGACGTGGGCGCTTCTGCGCCGGTCGCAGCTCGTACTTGAAGGCGTCAACGTACTGCGTGGCGTTGTGGAGCAGTACGGGTCAGACCTGACAATTTCCGGGTCGAATCTGGTGACGGTGTCCGCGGATTTTACGGCCGCGGACATGGCCAAAATCGTGACGATTCGCGCGACCGGGTCGGCGGCGAATGGAAACTACGTGATCACGGCCGTCCCTAGCCGGACGCAGGTGACGGTGACCCCCACGCCGCCGGTAGACGCGTCCGTGTTCTATTGGGAAGTGCGGGCGGCTACGGAGATTGGCGACGGGACGCAGGTGCAAGTTCGCGCCCTGTCCTTGCTGCAGTACCTCGCGCAGGATTTCGGGGTCGAGCTGGACACGCGCGAAGACGAGATCTTCCAACGGCGTTGGGTTGCGTCCGTGCCTCGGTGGATTCCGCTCAAGGGCAGCGCTGACGGCTATGCGTTCATGGGGAAGCTCACGGGCTTTGACGTGACGGCGACCGCGCTGTTTCGTGTGACCCTGCCCATCTACGACTTGCTGGGGAACGGCATCGCGGTAGGCGAGACGGGGGCGGGGCGTTCGGGCACAAACGGGACGTTGACGACGGTGGGGCTGCGCGTGCGCTTTACGGCGCCAACCGCGACCTTTACGTACCTAGATGTCGGACTTCAAATTGAAGTGCAGAACTCAGGTTCAGGAAACGACGGACTGAGAACCATCGATTCTGTTGTCGGTGCGCAGACGGTCGAGTTTTCGATTCTGGATGCGGCGACTACGCCTGACGCAAATAACGGCGCGCTCGTCTGGCGCATTGTTCGGCTGTACGCGCGGGTACCGCCGGAGCTGCCAGTGTTTGACGAGATCAACGCGGACTTGATGACGTACCTGAAAGGCGCGCCCGCGTTCACCATCGACAAATACTGCACAGAGACGGGTTGGGATACCAAGGTAGGTACGGGATACGATGGCGTGCTCGTGATCACAGGGGTAACCCCTGCTACGCCGAGCCCGGTTCCCGTGACGTACACGGTGGCCGCGTACGGCGACATTGACGTCGTGACGGGCCTGGGCATCGGACGGTGGAAACTCACGGATAGCGATTCCGTGGCGTATTTCCTGGAGGCACCGCCGACTGAAGTACTTGAAGTCGGTGTTGGGCGAAGCGGCACGGACGGTGATTTGAATGCCGTCGATACGTTCACGAGTGCGACGGCCGTATTTACGGTCAACGACGTAGGTCGTCAGTTGCGTATTTCTGGTTCTGGTTCGGGCAATAACGGGCGGCACCGCATACTGGCGTTCATCGATCCGCAGAACGTGCAATTATCGGAAACTCCGATTTTGCCAGAAGCCAATTCAGGTTTGTTGACGTGGGCGGTGGTTTCTTGGACGGTCCCGGTTATTGCGACGCTTCCTCCGGCAACGGGGGGCGCTTTTATCGAGTACATGTGTACCAGGTCGGTGCTGACTTGCGATTATTGTCAGTCGAACCGGGTGCTGATTGCAGCAAACTCTTCGCTCGCGCTGACGGATCCGCTGACGCGTTTGGTCGATCGTTTGGAGCAAGTGCGCCCGGCACACGTTGATTTGGTGTTTGACGCGGGCATGACGGCAACAGCCACGGTGGTGTTCAGCGCCACGGTGACGACGCCATAAGAGGATTTCATGGCAGAGATTGATGCAACGTTGACGGCCGAAGCGCTCAATTTGTTTGGTTCGTATTTCAACGGAGATGTTGGAGCGAACCTTTTCAAAGTAGCTTCGTTCAAAGTCGGCGAAGGCGGTTGGATTACGACGGCAGGCGGCGTGGTGCCGCGGACGCCAGATCCGACGCTCACAGACTTGGATTGTCTCGAAAACCCCGGTCGCTATGGCGCGCAGTCTGACGGCGTTTTCAGCAAGGCGCTCACGTCAGGCGTGAATACGGGCTTGGTGGTGACGACCAGTCTCATTACTTTTTCGGCGACCTGCACGCTCGCGATGGGGGAGTTCAACGACGACGGTTACGGCAATTTCCCCGAAATCTGGGAAATTGCGCTGTTCGGGCCGCACCCGATAAGTCTGTCCACGTTCATGATCGCCTATGGTACTTTTGCGATGCAGCAGAAGACGCCAGCAGGCGCTATAACGAACATCGTCAAGATAAAGTTGCAGCTAGGTTGAACGATGCCCACAAGCCTACTTTCTATCGCGTCGAGTTCGCTGAGTGTCCGTTTCAAGGAGCCTTTCCTTTCGGACGGACTCAACCAGAAGTTTGCGCCGCACGCGCCCGGCATTTACGCCGGCTTTCGGTTGAAGCCCAGTGCAACGAACATGAGCGTGGACGTGACCCCCGATACGCTCGGCGCGAGTCAGGCGTTTTATCGTAATTCATTGGGGCGCTCGATTGGGATTCGTACCGTTGGCACGGTCACGCTGAATTTGACGGCCAAGGCGTCGAAAACTGTGGTCGTCTGCATTTACGCGCAGTACTCGACGACCGCGACGACCGCGGCGGAATTTCGGATGTACGAGCTGTCGCCGTCCAACGAATTTACGGCGGCACCCGATCGCGACTACTTGGTGGTGCTCGGAACGGTTGTCGTACCGGCGTCGGGCTTGATTCTCGCGAACAGCATTTCTAGCGGGTACCGCACGTACGCAGGTGACGCGCAGGCGCCGCAGTTGGCCCCGCGCACGCAGGTGATCGATGACCCGTATTTCTCCATGGGGAATACGGGTGCGACAGCATTCTATCAGACGAGCGTGTACAAAGCGCTGCTCACGCAAGGGTGGACGGCTTGGGCACCCGCCACCTCGGATGGCTTCGCTGCGGTCGTCAACGACGTGACGACTAAAACGCTGAAGGCGATCCAGCTCGGCGTGGCAACCTCCGGGGGCGCTCGAACTGCAAACTTGCGGCTCGTTACAGATGTTGGCCAGCGGTTCGGGGATTTGGCGGAAGACGACTGGATCGACGTATTCTGCGAATACGAGATTTTGGTGACGTCGGGCACGGCTAACTTTTCGGTTGAGGTCTTGTTCTACGACACCCCCAACAATGATCCGTTTACCAAAAGCATTGCCCTGCCGACGGCGACAAGCGGCGTGCGAGCCGTGCAGGCCACCTTTCGTGTAAGCGATCTGCTCTCTGATGATTTTGCGCGTACGCCGACCAATCCCATTTATCTGTGGACGGTGCGCGTAGTGTACGTCGATTCGTTTTCGTCCGGAAGCGCAGCTGCGAACATTACGCTTCGCGAATTGCGGGTGACGGTACCGAATGTGGCCACTGCGGAAGGAAATGCTTCCGCAGATCCGCGAGCAGGCCGCCTGTTTGGTTCGTACGTTGCGCGGGCGATCCGATTTTTCAACGAAAACTCGAACCCCAACAACTTGTACCAGCCCGCGTATGACGCCCCCACCCTGATGACGGATGAGGTCGATTCGAATCTGCACTTGGTACTTCCTGACGGGGGCTATTCGGCGCAAACGGGGTTGCATGCCGGCGGACAGATCCGCGCAGGCGCCGCGGCCATGAATGACGTGGTGCCACGTTACCGAGCCTCGCACAATGATAGCGGCACGACGCTGTCCGTTCTGTTTGAAAGTCAGGCCAACTTGGTCACGACGTTCAAGCATCGTTTGTTGGCGACGGCGGATGAGCTGTACATCACGGTCAATGCGAAGCCAACCAGCGGCAATGGGTGGCAGAAGGACGTGAACGGTTCGGCCGCGACGGGCGTGAAGATTTCGTTCAACGGCACGATCCGGTTGTTGAAGCAAGCCGGCGGTACGAACACATGGGCGGATGCCTCATGGGACGATAGCGGCGACGCGCTCACGCTGGACGTGCTCACGAGCCTATGGGCGGATTCGACGGGTATTTCGGCGACGACGCTGTGGGCGATGCTGAACGAGTTGATCTCCGATCTCGCAGCCGTCGCGGGCACGGGACGTATCGGGCACGCGGCGGTCGGAAACTCTGCGCAGGTCACCGCGCTCGGCGCTCTGAACCTGCTGGAGCGGCAGTCCTTTGCGAATTGGGTGACGGCAAGCGTTCCGCTTGAGAATACGTTGCTGACGCCAACGGTCGGCGCGATCGAAGACACGGCTTTTGGCAACAGTACTTATGTTGCCGTGGGCGGAGATCCGAATCTCGGAGACGGCGAAACGATCCTGACGTATTCGTCGGACGGTCGTTTGTGGACCATGGCGACTCCGGGCGGCGGCGCTACGGCAAGTGACACCTACTACGACGTTGTCTACAAAAACTCTTTGTTTGTGGCGGTCGGTGCGAACACGCAATCGTCGCCTGACGGCATCACGTGGACGTTGCAGGCCACGGCTCCGGCGGCACAACGATCGGTCGATTTCGGAGCCGGAGTGTGGGTCACCGTCAGTCGCACGTCCAACGTGATCAGCCGTTCGGCAAATCTCGTGACTTGGGCGAATACGGCGGTCACCGCTGTTCTGAACAAAGTGCGGTTTTTGAACGGCTTGTTTGTTGCGGTCGGAAGCGGCATTTACACGTCGCCGGACGGAATCACTTGGTCGCTGCGCGCGACGCCGACAAACGAAATGCGCGATGTTGCGTACGACAATGGCGTGTACCTCGCTGTCGGAGTGCAACGCCGGATTTATCGATCCACCAACGCGACGTCATGGACCGAGGTCACGCAAATCGACATCGCGTCGAGCGCGACTTGGACATCAATCGCAGCGGTTCCTGGCAAAGCTTTCGTCATTGTCGGTCACGGCAATGTTCGCCGGATTTCGTTCGATGGCGGATTGACGTGGGTAGAAAGCGCGTCCGCGAACGAGCGCGAAGTGTACACGCGTCGAACAACGCAAAGCGTGCGGTACCTGAACACGCAGCTGTTTTTTGGCGGCACGCGACAAATGGGCTGGATACGCCGAACGCCGCCGTTTGGAACTGCGATTTCGACGTACGATCAGAGCACGTGGTCCCCGCAAGCGTTCACGGGCGTGATCGCGGAGGGGTCGCACTCGTTCCCGCACGGGGATTTGGAAGGAACTTACGCGCTGGGCGAAACGTCCGAGGCCGGCGAGTATCGCGTTCGGAATGGCAACTATACTTGGCCTGTTGCGTACTCGGCACCGCATCCGGATGCAGTTGTAACCGGTCAGAAGAACGCGACCGGGGCTCCTTCGGTTGCTTTTGAAGGGCCGCCGACGTGGGCGGGATCTTGGGAAAACTTCAATTTCTTCCCGTACACCGCCGGTACGTTCGCGCTTTCTGCGGCGCGTCTTACGCGCTGTACGGTGACCGGATCGATTGATGCGAGCACAACGACGTGCCGGCTTCAAACCGTAACGCAGACCGGCGGTACGGATGGGCAGGCGTACGGATTGCGGTTGGGTTCGGCGTCGAGCGGGTATGTCGGAGATTCAACATTTTCTTCCAACTCGGTGCAAGCCTCCCCGCAGGGTGTGCTCTATTCGCAGGCAACGACGACGACGTTGGCCTGGACGTTTGAGCGCAGTTCGTTTGTAGGCGGTCGCTCAAGCGGGCACGATTGGCCTGCATTTCGCGCGTCTAGCGCCGCTACGCCTACGGTGTTTCGAGACTGTACGTTTAGCTCGACATCCACGACGTTTGCTGGGTATTTGGTGGACATTTCTGGGTCGACCGGACTGGTATTCGAAAACTGCCGGTTCACTTCCGCCACGGGGCAGATTCTGAAGGCGAGTCTGACAGGCGCGACGTTCCGGGACTGCTATTTTGAGTCTGGTTCGAACACGGCAGGGGTTACGGATCCGATTTATTTGTTGGGTTGCGGCGTGGGCAACACGCCGCTTGTGTTCGAAAACTGCTTTTTCAAGGTGGGCACGGCGAACATCACTACCAGTGTTGCGGCTACGCGTGCGTGGTGGTGCTTGGGGCAGGGCACGACATCGACTACAATTGATGGCGGCGTGTCGGGGCGCTTTTCCGTGAAGAACTGCCGGGTCGAAGTGCCTAGCGCGGCGTCTGCACTGCATCGTGGTACGAACATGGTGTTTGTGGGTTCTGAGGGGGACGCTTCGCCCGCAGTAATCGACGGGCTCGACATAAATCTAAGCAGCCGAGCGTTTAGTTCTGCGGGGTCGCAGTTCAACGGTTACGGGAATTTCAACGGAACCGCATTTCTGCATTTGGCCGGGAGATACGCCCTATCGTCCGGACTGTTTGCGAAAAAGGTTCGGTTGCGCAACTACGCTGGCGTCTCGGCTAACGTTGCGTGTAGCCTTTTTGTCTTCGAGGGGGTAGGGGTAGAAGACTTTGAGACCATCACAGTTGCAGGTGCGGCCTTTTCGCATACCAACGAAGTTGGAGTAATTGACGGCGCCACGGTCACCCGGCTGTATTGCAATGGTATCCCGAGCACTTATCGCGCAACCGGAGCGTGCGTGTGGTCTTTACAAAACTACGCTGTTCTCGAAGACTCGGTTCTCTCGGCTGGCAACGTTCTTCCTTCGTCGGCGTATATCTCCGTGACAACAGCCGATGTTACGGTGCGGGGCACCAAACTCGATATCGAGCCCACCGTTTCGAGCAGTACTGTTCCGCTAATACGAATCAGCGGAGTGCTGCACCTTATTTCGGAAAACCGGTTTAGAAACGTGTTCATAGACGCGACTCACGCTCCGGTACTGATCAATACCTCGGACGGTACGAGAATACTGGGCAACGAGCTGGTATTCGGCTGCAATTTTTCTGGGACGCCTGTTCTGTCTTCGACTGGGGCTCGGTGCATAGTTGCGTCCAACTTGGTGGGCTCGACTCAGGCCAATTCGTCCTCGGTAACAATCTCTGGAAGCGGCACTTTCGATGGCGGTAACGCGCAGACGCAGAGTATTCCGTACAACTAGGAGATGGGACAATGTCAGTTCGGACTCGTTACCGCGTGGAGGCTTCTGTTTCTTCCACGACCGCCGAAGAAAAAGATCTCGGCAATCTCAAGATGGAGCAGGCCTGTGATTCCCAGGCCGACGGCGGCTCACGCAAGAACGTGATTGTCGCGGCGGCGACGGACGTGGACGTCACGCCGCGTCAGCTCGCGACTACGCGGATGCTCGTAATTCGCACTGCGGCCAAAAATCCGAATGATACGCCGGCAACCATCAATTTGAAGAAGAACTCCGCGCTGGGCGAAGTTTGGGCCATTGTTCCGTTATCTGGGACGCGCGAAGGATATTTCGTGACCACGACGGATTCGGTGACGGCTTTGTACGTGTCGAATCCGGGCGCGGTTGATATGGAAGTCACCGTAATGGCTGCGGGAGACTAGCTTGACACTCTGAGAATGGGTAAACTACTCTCGTCCTACCTGAAGGAGAAACGCGCATGCTTGTCACCATCACGAACGCGACGACTCGCACCATCAACAAACTGGCTGTCGGCGAAGACGGGCTTGCGGCCGGCGGCGGAAATTACCCCTCCGAAGCGAATCATCGTATCGATGCGCTTCCGTACCCGTTTGCTCATATTGGTGAGCTGGCGGCTTCCGGCACGAAGCAGCTTCCGATGCAGCCGTCGGATTGGCGTTTTCAGCGCGCCAATGTTCCGTCTGGCCTTGGCGTTTCCACTGCGTGGAACACGCTGGTGCAGCGCGGCGTGATCACGGTGGCGATTGCCGCTCAGACCACGAACCGTGACGTTGAGTCCGCGTTCATCACTGCGGTCTGAAAACTCGGTTTGAAGGAGCAGGTCTATGAATGAACTCGCAGAAGTCCTTCGGCGTGTCCGCGCCGAAGGCGCCTTCGAAAGTTGGAGTCACACGCCTTCGGCTGCACAGGTGCAGGAGGATGCGACGATTCTGCGAGCCAGTTCGTGCTTGCGCGACGCATCGGCTGCCATTTTCGAGATGGACAAGGTAGTAGCCTCGTCTACCGACATGGAAAAACTCGTCCCGCAACTGGTGCGCGCTCTCCGAAGCCTGTCGAAGGCTATGGACGAGATCGATTTTCCGGAGGCGGCCGGTGCGTTGGCAGAAGTGTGCGATTTCCTCGATTCAGGCGGCGAGGAAGACGAGTGATGACCGAGTGCGTTCGGCTTCAACCGGCCAAGATCCGCGATTTGTTTCTTTTGCGTGATGCAGAGAAACCGATCGAGGAATTTGATTGGAAGGGGCTCTGCGCTCGGTTGGATCCCGAAAACTCGCGTGCTTCGAAGATGAACCTGCGGGGCGCACGTCCTGGGGACTTCATCGGTACCCGTCGCAAGGCGGGTCGGATCGTGAATTTTCTGATTAGTATTCGCTCGGAAAGCGAGTCTAATATAGAGTGGCTTTTACGTAGGATCCCGGATTTCGAAGGGTCCCTCTGCGAAATCTTCTGCGTCGAACATGTGGCGTGGGATGCTCAAATGATCGAATCCGCGGCATAGCGGGCAGGAGACGGAACGTGGCAAATTACGAAGAGCTGAGGGGTCTGGTCGAAGAGGTCAAGGATCTCTTGAGCACCATCGAAGAGGCAGACGCCAAGGGCAAGTTTGCCAAGGCCAAGTCGCAGCACAACCCGTTCCGTTGGGTGAAGAAGGGCAAGGCGATCGGACCTGGCCCCCGCGGTCGCGAGAATCGCAAGAAGGGTTATTGGAGCTGCAAGTGCGCAGGCTACCGTTGCCTTTGCAAGGGTTCCGAGGGTGAGCGCAAGCGCGTCGTGATCGGCCGTGCATACAAGCAGCGCTACAACGTGGCGTACCGCAAGTGGCGCGCGAAGCATGCCGCCCGCTACACGTATCCGGGCGCGATTTTCGGTAAGAAGGCAAAGGCCAAGTAAGCGTATCTTGTAGACCGGAGGGTCTATGCCCGGTCTTGGTTCGCTAGCCGCAGGACTTCGCCCCGTTTCTTCAGTGAAGCGGGGCGAAATCTATATTGTCCGCGCCAATGACGATGGGGCGCCGGACACGAAAACGGCGTCGCGGAAGTTCCAGTACTTCCCGCAGTCCCTGTCGGATTCGAAATCCGTGACCTACCAGGAGCGCGAAGTTCCTGGCGGGTCGCTGCCGATCTACCAGTACACAAACTCCGGGGCGCGCACGATCGCGTTCACGGCGTTTTTCTCGACGGACGTGGATCACCTGGCGAACTCCGACTCGCTTTCGATCGATTTGGGCCCGGTCTCGATTGCGTTTGATAGCGGCGGTGCGGGAGCTGCGAACGACGCGGCGGTGTCCTCGACGTTCGATGCTGCGGTCGAGAAAATGAAGGCGCGTTTGAAGTCGGCGGGGGCGACGGATCGCAACGTCTTCATCCCTGGAGCCTTGATGTGGCTGCGGCAGTTCATGCTGCCTCGGTACGAGACTACGAACAAGGTGGGCACGCCCATCACGTTCGCACCGAGAAAACTCTGGCTGGTGATTCCCAACAGCGGCATCGGCGGTTTCGGTGGTGCGGGTGGTCAGTCTGGCTTCGGGCCGGGCATTTTTTGTCACATGACGCAGTGCGACATCACGTACGACGCGCTTTTCCCGTCGGGGAACATCCGGCACGCGACGGTTTCGTTGGCGTTCGCAGAAAATCCGCAGGCGGGCGGGATTGTGCGGTTCCCGAGTTTCAACCCGACCGATCCTGCCCATCAGAAGACGGTCGATTGGTACACGTTGACGCCGTCCGGGGGGCGAAAGTGACTGAGCGCAGAAGTGACCTGACGCGTTTGATCGAGCGCACGTTGGGGCTGGACGATGTGCAGGCGTTGCTGACTGGGAAGCCGCGCGCGCTCAAGCCGGCGCCAGATACCTTTCCTTTTCGCACTGAGACGGCGGAAAAGGTTTGGGCGTATGTGACGAAGCTGATTGGGGAGTTTCCCGAACTCGACAACCAGCAACTCCTTTTGCTGGCGATCGAGAAATCGGGTGTCTACGCCTTAGATCTGAGCGCAGAGGATTGGCGCCTGCTCGAAATGGCCGTGGAAGCCGCGAGGGGTACGCAGCGCTGGCTTCCGAATCCTGCAATTTTCGGCATCGCGGATAATGGGACCGAGCTACCGAAATTGTGACAGGTTTGGTAGAGTGCCGGCATGGCATCGCCCGTAAAAGCGGTTTTTGCGAACGTGGACGAGCAAGAAGCGGAGCTGCAGGGCAACGTGCCTATGCAGGACATCTACTTTTTGCCCATCCCGATGGCGACGTACAGGGCTCTGTCGAACGCGGCGGCGAAGCGAAATCTCACTTTCGCGCAGTTGATCTCCGTGGCGTTCGACGTTGCATTGGAGAAGTGATGGAACTCGGGCCTTTGGAGATCCTGTATTCGTGGCAGTCCGTGCTGCTTGCCATCATGATCACGACGCTCACGCACGGCGTGAAAGCGTTGATCGACGTCAAGTTCGGCGGCACGGCGGCGCGGCGTCGAAGCAAGGTGATGGGCAAATTGGTGCTCCCGGCAATTCCGCTCGTACTTGGCGCGGTGCTGGGGATGCTGATTCCGCTGCGCCCTGACGTATTGATGGCGTACGTCGCGCAGCACCACGTGAATCCGTGGGCGATCGGGGCCTGTTACGGCGTAGCTGTCGGGCAGTTCGCCGACTACATTTACCAGCGTTTCATGAACAAGAAAACGCAGCATGATGCCGCTGAGGGCGTGCCTGTTGCCGAGCAAAAAGGAGAAAACTGATGGCATTCCCTACTGGTTGGCCGCCGCGCCCTTCGCCTGGATATCGCAGCCTGCGCTTTTTTGCGGAAGGCACGGCAACCGTGAATTTCGCGGACAACGCGTTTCTGTTCATCGATGGAACGAGCGCGAATCCGTACACGCCGCTGCCCGTTGTGCTGCCTGGCGACGACGTCACGCGGTTGCCGAAACCGCCTGCGACGGTCGTGCCGGGCTCGGGCCCGTTCGGTGGTGGGCAGAATGATCTGGGTTCGACCAAGCCCATGATCTGGTGCTTCCAGATGCAGATCCGCATGAAGACGGGGACGCGATTGGAATTCAGCTTCGACGGCACCAACGTCCATGGCGTGATCTTGGCGACCGATGCGAGCACGCCCCTACCTTTCCAGCGCTCGGAAGCCGGCATTGCGCTCCGTGGCGCAGCTGGAGAGACTTTCATCGTTGAGGCGTGGTGATGGACCTGTTTGAAGCCGACAACCCTCTGAAAGGCTGGGTCGACAAACTCAAGTCGTCCACAGGCGCGCAGGGATTCATGGGGGCATCCAAGCCGAAAGGCTACGTTGCCCCGCCTACCACGCAGCCTCAGGTCGTTGCCGTAGGCGGCAAGATGAAGCCTGCGTCGAGCAAGCCAGCCAGCGGCGCGCCGATGCCTAAAGACGCCACGAAGTCCACGGGGCCCAAGAAGTGGGTGTCCGCGGGCGGCGTGATCATCAAGTCGAAGGAGCAAGCCGACAAAGTCTACATCGTGAAGCCCACGAACAACTACGGTCCTTGGGCATTCCCCAAGGGACGTGTGGATGCGGGCGAGTCTCTACGGCAGGCGGCTCTTCGGGAAGTTTTCGAAGAGACGGGCATGACGGCGAAGATCATCGACGGTGGGTCGAGCGGGTATCTGGGCAAAGGCCAAGGCACCATGTCTGTGACGCATTTCTTCCTGATGGAGCGAACGGGCGGCACCCCGACCCCGAACGAGGAAATGGAAGAAATTAAGTTGGTGACATGGGAGCGCGCGAAGGCGTACTTCAAGAGCGCCGGCAACAAGCGTGACGGGGCGATCGCAGATCTGGCGGTTGCGCAGCTGCAGGCGATGGGGCTCAAAACCGACCCCAAGTGAGGATCGGATGCGGCACTACTACCTGCAGTGGGATGACCCGTCGGTGTGGCCGGGTCGTGCCCTATTGGCGACTGACGGGCGCATTCTTCGATTCGGAGTGGGCGCGGTAAACTCGCCCGACGCGATTTGGTGCGTGTTCCGTACCGAGCTACAAACGGTCGCGGAATTGCGCGCAGCGCTCGGATCGTCGCAGCCGGTAGACGTGCGCGTGTTGGAGCGCGCCGAAGACGGGGAAATGATGTCGCGCCAGCTCCCTTTGTTCGCCTGATCGATGCGTTGTAGGATGCTGCATGGCCAGCTTTTGGAAGCAGTTTCAGTGGGCGGTTTGGGCCGTCCTGACACTCGCATTTACCGCCGTGCTCGTGATTTTCCGTGGCGTGTTTGTGCGTTCGTCGGACGCTGAAAAGCGCATCGCACTTCCGCCGGTTCCGCCGCAATTGCGGAAGCAGGTCGAAAAGGCCGAAGAAGCTGCGTTGGTGGCCAAGGCGACGGCGGCAGTGAAATCGAACGAGCACCGGCAACAGCTGGCGGAAATCGCGGCGGTGGATGATGGGCGCGAGCGGCGCAAGCAGCTGGCGAGTTTTCTCCGGGGGCTGTGATGAACCTGACCGACACGCAAATTCTGGAAGCCATGCAGCGCCTGGATTTGGTGCCGGCGGACTTTGCGGTGCGGTCTGAGGAAGCGCTGCGGGAGCTACAAACGCGGGCCAAAAAGGCGTATCGTAGGGCGGTCGCGGATTTGCACCCGGACATGACGAATGGCGATCGGGAGAAAGAACTGCAGCTGATTGCGTTGGGCGTGGTGATGAACGAAGTGAACGGACTCTGTGTGCCCGAACCGATTTTCAAACCGCGAACGAAGCTGCGATTCCAATTCCGTACGCGCACAATGAGGATTCCATGACTGCACATCGCAAAGAGCTGCTCGATAGCGTGATGACGCTGCCCTCCGACCGCATGGGATGGCGGCTCCCGTTGGCTGAGAGCAAGGACGCGCCGACGCTACCGCGGGACCTGCGCAAGATGACGGAGCGTCAGAGGCAGTCGCTCTTGCAGCACCTGCAAACTCTACCCCTGCAGGACTTGAGGCGGCGTCTGGACAAGGTGCACGCAATGCAGAGCGAGGCGCACCAACACTTGCGGTACTACGGTACGAACACGGCGCACTCGCTGTCGGTCGCGAACTTGACGATCATGGACGAGACGCTGTCGCGTGCCATCGAGTTCGTGGAAGATGGCGCCTTGGAGCAGGAAGCGGCCGAAGGGCCGTCGAGCAAGTACGACGTGCGCGAGCCCGCGTGGCAGCATAAGTCGTGGGTGTTGGCGGCGCCGGATGAAGCCCCTGTCGGGCAGCAGGCCAAGCCGGCAATCTCGCGCAAGGCAATTGAGTCGAAGTACGGCGTGAGGCACGACGACTCGGGGTACGAATCGTGGCGCCCGCTTGAAACGGAGCTGGAGGAAGCGGCGCCGTTCGTGGATTTTTCGCCGAGTAACCACCTGTCGAAGATCGTGTCGCTTTTCTTTCATGACGCGGACGCCAAGAAAAACGGCGTGGCTTTTATCCGCATGAAGAAATCGGATTCGATGCAGCCCGCGCAATTTGCCAAGAACGTGAAAAAGGAAATTGTGAGCGGGTACTACGGGAGCGCCGAGTACTATCACGAGCTGAACGCGGACGAGGATGATCCGGAGCGTCGCGACATAAACTCGCGTGGTGCCGACGCGTCCGAAAAGTTGGCACAGTGGACCGAGAAGAACCTGACGGTGACCGCCGAGAAGATTGTGTCTCCGACGTCGGGCTTACCAGGGGTGCGGGTTCGGGTGGATCCGCCGCATGACAAATGGCCAGGAGTGAAAAATGGACCGAAGTGATGCGATCAAGCAGGCGCGCGCGAAGCTGCGCGTGACGGTGCCGGGGCTGAAAGAGCCGGTCGGTACAGGTGACGTGAGATCGGAAGAGCGTCGTGTAGGGAAAGA